>Ga0233441_1002620_pt1 | contig 12987 bp, 17 predicted proteins | sample SI_123_September_4_FD_182781 | JGI IMG/M metagenome (GOLD analysis project Ga0233441, IMG submission 182781) | Seawater microbial communities from Saanich Inlet, British Columbia, Canada - SI_123_September2016_135_MG | ecosystem: Environmental > Aquatic > Marine > Inlet | place: Canada: British...
CTTCGTCATGTGTAAGTTCAGCAAGTTGATATTGTTTTATAAGTAATGCTGCTGTGAGTATCACTAATTCGTAAGCTTCATCTGGAAAGTATATTGTTGGTGTAGTGGTATTATCTACTATTAAGCCATTAGCATGACCTAATAGATCAGATGTACCTGCACCTGTGTCTACCAGATATGGGAATACATAAATATAGGCTTCACCAGTAACAATTGGAATAGGATAAACTTGTACCTGTCTATTTGCAGTAGCTCGTCTATATACCGTTACTATTGGATTCAAAGCACTAGCTCTAAAGATAGAAGCAGTAGATGACATTGATTGAAAATCATCAGGTGTAACTACTCTACATGGTCTAGTTTGTGCAGAAACTTCTTCTGCTCGTGAAGCACGTAAAAATCTGCCAGATACAATATCAATAACTGCATTGGCATTCTCTACTATTGGAATAGCTGTAAAACCAGTTTCAAGTAGACTAGATGGCAGCTTATCTGTTATCATCCTGATAGCCTGAGTGAACATGTTGTTCTGATCGCAACCAGCCGACACTGTCCCAGTGTAGTCTGCTAATCTTGCTCCTAGTGTTGCTATTGCCATAATTCCCTTAGTTTAGATGGGACCGCCGAAGCGACCCCATCATTTTGTTTGTTCCTATGAAGGATCAGGTCCTACTCCACCGATTTTACTCGTAGTAGCATAGACATCTAATCCAACATTTCCACCAGCAGCTAATCCACCAACAAAGAACGTTCCTTGCCAAGTAGTAACATCATCTGTACCGTCATTCCATGATAATCTGTACCAAGGAAGAGTATACAATGACAGATCAACTGTATACAACTGTACACCAGTAGAAGCTGGGGTTGTATCATCATCAAGAGATGAACCAATCATTACCCAGTTTTTACCATCAAGACTTCCATCAATATGAAAGTCAGAAGCTACAGCTGCACCAGCAGTAGTCGTATTAAAACCAACTACGATTTTCTTTCCATTTACTAGGGCTCCCGGTATTCCGGGAGATACAATCTCTGCATCAGTATCTGATGGGTCTATGATTGGTGTCGAAAGATACGAAGTTCCACCTTCATTGTTTTCTAACCATCTCTGATAAGCAGAGGCATTAGCATGAGTGGTTCCATCAGTGATAGTTCCACTTTTAATTCCTATTACAGCCATTACATACCTCCTTAACTAAATTTCAATGTTGCATGAGTTTCAGCAAGATCAATCTTTAAACCAGCTTCTGTAAGAATCTCGTCTACTCGACCATCAGAACCGTTGTCCTGCACATTAGTTTTAATGAAAGTGTCTCGACTTTTGCCATTACCAATCAGAGGTCTCCACGCAACGTTAGCAAGGTCTACACAAACTGCATAGTCTTCCCAAGGTCCACGAAGCAACGGATCAGAAACAAAGTGAAGATTACCAAAGATATTACTAACTTTAGTGACTTCATGCCCGAAAGCACCCTTAATATTCTGTACATCAAGTCTGTATGCACTAGAACCAACTGTATTCTTCAAGAAACCACTGTCACCCATTCTATTCAAGAATGAAATAACTTTCCTTGAAGCTAATACAAGTTTATTCCCACTGTTCCCACCTTCAGGTGCAAAATAGTCTTCCATAGCATCCAAGAAGGCATCGTAGCCACTAGAAGCATAACTGAAGCTATAACTTTTCCCATAAAGGTCTACATAAGGAATCATTCCCCATGAGTATCGAACAGGAGCTGCTGAACTAGCAGATTCATCTACGGCTGATTTACCATAACCGAATAAAGAAGCATGCTCTAAATCCATTTTATGTTCTTTCAGTTTTTTAGCCCAAACCCTCTTCCATTCATCAGGTCGTCCACGATATCTTGTGGACATCTGAGTACCAGACATCATTGGCATAGCTGTTCTGAATATCTGACAGTATCCTTCGATATCTGACAGTTCATCTCTCCAACCAACGGGAGTTCCAGCACCTTCAGGGAACGCAGTACCAATCACTTGACCTTTGTTACCATCAGTAAATACTGTAGAAATAGGAATTGTCACACCAGTAACAGTTATACCTTCAGCAGATAAACCAGTAAGTCCATTAGCTGAATCGTGGTGAATAACTTTATCACCATCAGCCCATGCTTGTGCTGATTCAGCAGTAGCAAAAGCACTTGCTGTTCTTACTATTGTACAGTCTTTATCTACCAAAATACGATATACTATCCCAGAATCAGCTTTTATAGCTAATACCTGTCCGGGAACTATAAATTCACAGATTTTATCAGTTGTACCTGATAGTTTTCCATAAACATCATAGTGACATGTTAAGAACATTTCATCACCAGCTTCAAAAGCGGCACCATGAACGTTAGCAGCAGAAGTTGTTTCTGTCGCACCCATTTCAAAGTTACGTCTTTGCCATTGATGGCGTTCCTCTAAGAACTTAAATACTGGATCGTCAGTCGGGTCTCTTCGTAGCTTTGACAGATACGTAAAGAACGGAGACATGATAGGGTCGAGTTCTGCAACCCTTTCTCCAAAGTTAAATAATCTACGAGTGTTATCAATAGAGACACCACTAGATGCCACATAAGGGGTCGTAGAATTATGTTGAAGTGTTGAAATAGCCATAACTACCTCCTAATTTTTATCCAAAAGGATTAGCAGCCTTATCATACGCAAACACATCATTTATCATATCAGTTTCAGTTGTTGAAGCTTCATTTGATGGAATCTGACTCAACGGCTGAGTAGCTTGAGCTGCCTGTGACTTCTGTAAAAAAGCACCGCTTGGCTGTTGCTGCGGAGGTTGAGGTATTCCTTGCGTCTGTTGCATGTTAACGCCTTTACCCATTAAGAATAATCTTACTAAATTTTCCATCTTAAGATTAGCAGGATCAGAACCCCACTGTACGAATTCTCGTGCAGCGTCAGATTCCATTCCGAAATTAGCTTCGACGTATTGTGCAGCTTCTGTAGCTGCCCTTTGGTCTTGAGCAGATTTGTTCTGTTTTTCAACGAACCCAGTCAGTTGTTCACTCAGTTTATCATATTGTTCTTTCATGATAGCTGAGTCATACTGACCTTTTAATACTGTCCATTGCTGCATTCCTGATTGCCAATCTTCCATGTCTCTGAGATATTGACTTGTTGCACTGTTTGGGTCCTCTGCCTCTGTGTAAGTAAAGCTATATGGTTTCTTAGGTTGCTCAGGAGCTTGGGGGAACTCTTTAGTCGGTTCAACTTTCGCTGGTTCGGCTGTTGGAGGTACACCAGTTTCCTTGTATTTAGCAACCATAGGCATATATGGTTCTACTTCGTTCAGTTGGTTTTGGAGCTTCGCAGCTTGTGCTTGCCAATACTCAAATCGTTTTTGATCATTTTTATTATCTGTACTTTGAGGTTCAGCTTGGGGAGTAACAGTTGGCTGTGTCCCGTCTGGCTCTGTGGCAGGTAATTGAGGTGCACTAAAGATATTCTCAGGTATAACAGATTTTGCTATGTCCTCTATAATATCAGTTGTTTGTGCGGGTTCTGGCTCTACGGGTGTGCCGAAGGCAGCCGTTAAATCATCTTGTGCCATTATTCTTTTTCCTTATCTTTTTTGGTGTCACTACTAAGTGACTTGATTTGAGATAGGATATCGTTCAGTCTATCACCAAAGAGAGATTCTGAAGCTTGCATACGATTCTTGATCATATCTAGGTCGGCTTTAAACTTCTCAACTTCTACACGCTTCTTAAGGTTCACACTTTCTCTGTCTCTGGTTTGCAAGTCTCCTTCTAACTCCTTAACCTTCTCTTGTGATTCACCTAAAGCAGCTTCAAGTTGACCAACTTTATCTGTCCTTTGCAGGACACCTTCCATATCATAAACTTCAGTCTTCTTTAGTACTTCGACTTGATCAATAATACCCTTTTCGTATGCATCCGTGTGAATTTCTAATTCAGCGTATCGGTTTGTGGGTAAGGTACTTCCTGCCACAGCGACAACATCGTATGCTCCGATGGTAATATTGTTGATTATCTGTATCTCTTTTGTTTTATCGTCTACAAGCCTTTTATTCACAACATATTCTGACATGCTGTTATTGGGTTGCATTACTCTAAAAATCTTCTCAGTGGTATAATACTTTTGTATATAGGCAAGTGCTACAGTAGCTATCCTTGTGAGTCCTATTTCTACATCAAGTAGTTTTGATCTGATAGCTCTTTGTCCGAACTCATCAATTGCAATAGTAGCTTTATGTGTATCAGGTGCATTAGAAGCATTTCCCATACTTAGTTCGTATAATCCAAGGAGATGACTAATGTCGTTCTTGGCTGTTGCTTCACCAGCGAACAGTTCATTACTAAGTGGTGTTGGCTGGGCTACTACGGGACTTCCTTCAGAGAAGTCTACCTGAATACCAACACTCGGTCTTCCCCATTTTTCTTCAAAGTCATCCATGTCAACAGAACCTTCTGGTAGCAATACCTTGAGGTTAGTTGATGCTTGTGAGTGAGCAATTGTTATTGCTTTTACTTTGTTAATATACTGCTGTAGTCCCTTTGCTAAGGCTACATCAGATGTGGGATAAGGAGTTCGGTTGTGATTAGAAATTATAGGTACAATTGGAAAATGGTACCCCGGGAGTTCTTCTTCTTTCATCAGAGTATGGCCTAAGATACGATACTTATAAGGTTTGGCTACATTAAACTGTAGCTTCTGGATTATACCCCCATCAACAAGCTGTCCCTTTGTATACGGAACGGGCTGTACTGGTTCTGGCTTAGGAACATCATCAATACGAAGCCCCTGTACTACAGCTTGATCTGCTTGATCAAGGTACTGCTGTTGCATTGCTTGATTCTCAGCTTGAGCCGCTTGTTCTGCTTCTTTTTCATTCTCAAATATATTCTGACCTACAGCCCAAACTTCTTCTTTTTTGTACTCTTCGTATTCCTTGAGGTTCATTCTTTTCTCTAAACCTGAGAAGGATTCGAATATCTCACATTCTACTATATTCTTTTTTGTATATCTATCAATCAGTTGGACATACTCTTCATCTGATACATCCCCAATATGTTCCTGAAAGAACACATCCCCAGTTGTTGAAACAACATCTGCTCCGGGGTCTTGAGTAAATGAATCACCACTAGCTTCTTTGACTTTTTTCCCTTGTTTTTTAAAAATTGCATTAGCAACTGATTTGGTAACTCTCTTAACCACAAAGATATCATTGGCATCATCGAATAAACGATTCTTTGAGGTGGGATCAACTATAACGTCAAGGGGGTCTTCTGTGGAAAGAGTGACTTCACCCTTACCCATATCCTGCGTGGCATCATAATCTATGACAAGATAGCCTATAGCTGCTGTGTAATAATCATCAATAGCTTGTCTCGTATGCATGATACCATTGGACTTATCAAATATAAAAGCTAAAAGCCCACTTAAAATGTGAGCTATTTTGTTATCTGAATCTTCTCTTGGGGCTACTCTAAAGGAGGGTCTATGTGCTGTCATCATGGCTTTACCAGATTCAACAGCTGGGTGTATACGATTTACAACTGCTGTTAACAAACCTCGTGAAGCTGCTTGGTCTTTCTGTTCTTGAGACCATTGCTCACCAAATCTGAACATCTGGTTCTCTCGAACTTTAGCTCTCCAAGGGTCAGCTTTGCTCTTCCAATCATTAACTAATTGTAACGTTTCATCAACTATGCTCATTTTTGCGTTTATCATAGGCGGTAATATACGACCTAAATGGTCATCCAATCAAGTACTTTTTTAACTTTTTTAAACTTCTTTCCTTTATCAACGACTTTTTCATGTTTACATGGTCGTGAATTCTGTAGTGCAATCCACACAGCATCCATGATATCATCGTTCTTTCCTTTGGGGTAACTAACAAACTCAGCAGGACCTTCAAGGTTGTCACCTCTCCACTTAAATTGCCCCCTAGCGAACATAGGGACCAAAGATAACAACCTCTCTGACTTAGAATTACGTGGTTTTATACCAGATTCAATGCCGGGGATGTGTATGCCTTGTTCTCTACAAAGCTCCCTTACAGCTACCCTCAGGGCTTCCTGATAGGCAACTGTCTCAATCTTCATCTTGTTATGATGATACTTCTTAAACCTGCTAATAATATGATGGGGCTGTTTATCTGTTGATATCCTTCCACGAAAGGTTTCTATGTCATATTTGACACCTTCAAAGTCGATACCAATGCTTTGTATTACGAAGTAATCTGCTGTAGAGCTTAAACTAGAGGCTACATCAACACCCCCATAAACGTTCACAGGTTTGACAATCTTCTCTTCACCTCGATATCTGACCATACAGGACTGTCCTTCGATGTATTCATAGTCAAACTGATGTGTCTCCATCCATTCAGGCTTAAACGGAGCTTCATCAGGGTTCTGAGCTTGGTTCATATACTCCTGATAGAACCCATTAGGATTACCATTCAATTCAAACTCTTTACGTATCTTCCGAATACGCTTTAATGGGAACTTCTCAACCCATAAACTCTCACCCTCATCATTAATTATCTGATACCAGAGTGTTTTCCACATTCCACTTCGTCTAGCCCAGTATAAGAAGCAATCTTCTGATATTACAGTACCAATATAGACTACTTTAACATCATCTGATCCCGACGGTATAACAGCGTCTAATATCCAATCACGATTCTTTTTACGAGCTTCTCTAGTATTGGCATTCTTTTCAGATTCTATATCATCCATTATGATGAGATTGGGTCGAGTATCGCCCTCAATGTAACCCCTAACACGCTGCCCGGTACCAACTGCGATGATTCTGATACCATTTTTAAGTACAATGTCGGTGTTGGTCCATCTTCTGGCGTTACCCGGCCCATTTTCTCCAAATAAATCTATGAACACCTGACTATTCATCAGATGGTGCTTAATTCTTGCTAGGAAATTCTCAGATTGTGTCTGTGACTCCGAGATAATCACAATAAAGAGTTCTTCGTTACTCTTTTTAAAGGCAATACGCCAAAGAGGATACACAAGTGACACTAGGGTACTCTTAGAGCTACCTCTAGGTGCTGCTATCAACGTCCTATCATCATCAGATCGAAGGTTATCGTATATCTCACTATGAAATGGTGGAGTAGCTAGCTTTGTAGCTGTACCCAAGCAGTATCTACCAAAAAGAGCCATATTGTTGTACAGCTTCTGGTATAACTTACGTTGTTCGTATTCTTCTTCGAAGCTATCTGTCTGGTTGTTCGTCATATGACTTTAGTTTCTTCCGTTTGTTCGACTTTTTCAGGAGTTTCTGCCACTTCGACAACTTCTGCTTCTTGGGTCTTTTCTTTTTTCTGTGATTTGTATGACTCATGATTTTCCTCTAATTTGAGTTCTTCTTTTCGTATGGAATCTATCATTTCGGTAGTAGTGGTAGCTGTGAGTACCTTTTGAGTACTCGTCTTAGGTGGTTCTTCTATACCATGCATGCGTTGGAGTTTATTAATCATCTCCATGAGCACACCTAATTTACCTTCATCCTTCGCTAATTTGATTACATAATTCATCAGATCAATTGTATCACCTTTAGTGAGACCTCGTTCTTCGAGAATTGCCTCTAGTTCGTCACCTATCATTTTTTCCATTGCCTTTGTCTTAATTGTTTTACGCCATTTATGTCGTTTGGTATCTGTTAGTTTATCACCAAACATCCACTTAAGGGCTTCTTCTAGGTTATAATTATTCGCCAGATATTTAGCTATTAATCTATGTTTCTGACTAGACACTACGAACTCATCATAGGTTCTTCCTTTGGTGTCATAGCGTCCTTTACGGTCCTTTACGAGTAGCTTAGTAGTCTTCCTACTAATAAACCTACCCCAAGGACATCTTATGTACTTACTACCGTTAGCATATTCGTTAGCCGCTAGTGTCATAGCTACTACTCCATCATCAGAAGTACAATACTCACCTACTATAGCTTCTGTCCAATGTAGGTAACGTATGTTCATTGTGTTAGCTTCCTCCTGTGTATAACACTCATACGTTATAGGACCTGTCTTATACTTAACTGTTACTGTGTACATACGACTAACATACAACTAACGTATGGTACCATGCAAGTACTTTATTAGTATCTTATATACTACTACGTAATATAAACCCCTATAAAGGGTTTATATATTGTACTTCTAAAGCTTACCTAGTATGGAACCATGCATGGTACTTAGTATGGTTACTATAAACAAACCCCTTCTAGGGGGTTTGTATGGAGTAGTATGGTTCCATGCATGGTACCTTAAGAGTAGAACGTATGGTACTCTTTTAACACGCCTAGGCGCATGCGTGCGTTCGTGAAACTGTAAATCTGATAAATAATACTTGCATAGTATATTCAACCTAGTGTAAGTTTGAGTAACAAACAGGGGGCATAATATGCCGAAGAAGATAAACGTAGGACAGACAATGTACAGAATACACACCAAGTGTGACAGTTTCTACTTGAAGGTTACTGGTGAGCTAGACAAGAACAATGAGATTGTTAGTCCTAGTAGGGTTATGACTAATAAGCTAAACAAGCTATGGCTTGAGACTGAATCAGATATTATACCCACCACAGACATCGTTAAGAACACTGTAATTGCAGTGAGTAAACACTTAGTACCACCTAAGAGTGGAACATCAAATTACGGAATAAAGATAAAGTAACTTGTTGCGTTAGGCTTTGGCAGTTGAGCCTTTTTAATCAACTGTCGACAAATAAATGGAGAAATAATGTATAAAGCAGGGAAAGAGTTACCAGAATACAAATGCCACAAAACAGTATGGGCATTAAAGATAAGAGCAATAGACTATCGTGATTCAGATGACGATACCTACCTTTGGTTTGAAGAGGATGGTTATAGTCCTATAATAGTCGATAAAACTTGGCTAGACAAACATGAACCAGTAGTTGGTGGATACTTTGTGGTTTACAAGGGTGGTTACAGATCATTCTCACCTGAAGAAGCTTTTGAAAAAGGGTATAACCTAGTAGATGGTAATTCTTTGGCAACAATACTCATCAACCATAAGCCATATGTTGTTGAGAGGGATGTATACTGGCACATAGTAGGCTTAAGAAACACCATGCAGGACATAAAGAACACAGTTATAGATATGGAGCAAATATAATGATAGCAACAGCAATAGAACTTAATATGAGCTTTTCTAAAGCACTACAAAACATAAAGCAAGGACAAAGAGTAACCAGAGAGGGTTGGAATGGTAAAGATATGTACATAGAACTACAAACCCCTGATGAAGGCAATAAGATGACACTTCCGTACATCTACATGAGTACAGTAGGAGGTGATCTAGTCCCTTGGTTAGCAAGTCAGACAGATATCCTCGCTATGGATTGGAAGAGTGCATAATGGAATATTACATGGAAGATTTCGTACAACGATTACAAACAAAGTACATGGATTACCTCAATGATGAAGACCTAGAGATGATGACAGAGATCAGATGCATGATAGAGGCTTGTCTCTGTGAGGATATAGAGCCTCATTGGTATACAACAGTATTTACAGATGGAAAGGAAGTCTGGTACATAAATGGAGTTGAACAACCTCCTAAAGATGTAAATAAAATGAAACCAACTTATTCCATAAGTGACATAGATAGAGACCCTATAGAGATAAAAAAGAGCATGAAATACGTAATAACGACTCTACGACAAATGTGGGATGATCCTTATATCGACCCACATAGCCAACATAAATTACACGACATTGAAGGTAAGGTCAGAGCATACATTAGGATTCTCTTTGAAAGAAGTTAAAATCTGTCAGATGTGTAATGCACCTGTATTTAAACTGTATGAGTGGGTAGGGACACTCACTCGTACTAAACTATTAATCTGTAAGAAATGCAGAAAAAGGGAGACTGGAAGATGAATCTGATATTAAGCCCAAGAAGTACTACTATGAAACGAGTACTTGAGGATGTAGCTTATTTCACAACAGAGGATCACACTCTATTAGTTGTATTTAAAGACGGTAGAACACGTAACTACCCATTGATACACTTGTGGTACTATGAAAGCGAGGTAGTCTGATGATTACCAGTGTAACACTCATGTGGAAAGATGGCTATACTAAAGAGGTACCTTATAAGGGGAACTTAAAGGGTCTCCGTCATGAAAACAAGCGTCCTATAGGCTTTTCACTACATGAAGAAAGTAAAACTCAGAAGTATACTTGGTTGAATAAATCTGATACAAACGACCTTAATGCATGGTTAGCAGACTTAGAAGCCGCTTTAGAAGAACCACGTAAGGTATGGACATGGCCTGAAGCACCTGAGAATGATGTCTCGAAGATGATTGACAGGGATGGTATTAAGTTTGGACCTCTAACAGATAAGGATAGATAATGGACCCAATTAAACTTAAAGTCAGACAGATTCCTAGGAATACAGACTATTGTTACGAAACAGGTGATGATCATAAGTACAGAAGTTGCTCTTATTTTGTGTATATGGATGGTATTGAAGGTTATTGTGACCTCTGTGGATGTGATGTACTAGACCAAGTGAAAGAATGTATAATAGGGCTACCAGATGAATGTTTATTTAATGGGGTAGATAAAACAGTTGCAACGGGTATTGCATGTCCATGTGAAGGGTGTAGTCCTAGATGACAGATTGGGGCAGTCGTATAATGGTATTACAGTGGTCTCCAAAGCCATTGATTGGGGTTCGATTCCTTACTGCTTCGCAATAATGTGGATGGAATCTTAACGTAAGGGCTGTGATTATTGACACAGTATGAATACAGTATCAAAGCGATACTCTTCCACATCAATTACCACTTTATTACCTCAGAAACACTTCACCGGACCCAACATACCTCTGAACAATTAAACAGCCTTAGAACACCCTTTACAGCCCTAGAATGACCGTATATGAGGTACTAAAGTGGGTGGTGTAGTTCTCTGTGACAGTTGCTACATAGTACAGCACATTTTTCTATTTCGGCTATTAATTGTGGTATTGGTACAGTACAACCTTGAGATATTAAAAACTCCTTCTCACCAACAACATGATGGAAGTCCATTGCATGGGGGTTCTTACTATAGCCACATATCTGACAACCAGTATCTAGCTTATATTTAATAGTAAACTTTATGTGATCAATTCGTCTCAATAGTAGTAAGTCTCGTCTGGCTTGTTTACATTTTTCAGTGTCACGAGTCGTTCTAGTGGTATTCTGGATTTGACAACTTTTACTACAAAAAATATTCTGAGAATGCTTTTTATTAAACTGAGAACCACAATACTTACATTCAGCATTACCTAGCTCGTTCTGTCGTGCTAGACGTTTACGTTTCTTCTTATTTAAATCACTACATCGTCTACTACAAAACACCTTAGTAGAGGGTCCCTTAGTTACTATATCATTACACTCTTTTCTTGCACATATTTGCTTCATTTGTTATTCCTTATATTATTTAAGCTAAATATAATATACGACAGTACCCCCTTACTATGCAAGGAAAATATGAAAAAAATAGCTCAAGAGTCTGGATGAGGGGTATATCAACACCGTGTACCCCTTCGAAAGCGGGGCATGGGGCACCCTTTTAGTTGAAAAGTATGATACTTACGGGTGCCATTGCGTACTACTCTAGCGCTACTCATCTACATCCAGCCATACGTGTGGCGTGGAAGGTGGTTTCCTCTCACATTACAATCACGTTGAGAACGACGGTCACTAAGGCTACCTAATACGACGTGTTAAGTGCCCTTGATTGTAGTGTTCTAGTCACCCCTACACCACACAGTAGACACACGCCCGTAGTACACACATGCCCAGCATCTCAGTGGCACACTATGGTGTTCTCCATATCCTCTAACTTGGCAACTATGCCTTAACTATACTATACTAACGAGGTTCTTAACATGTCTAATAACGTTTATACAGTCACACTATACGTAGATCATTGCTACCACTTACTTGGTACCTTCACTACTCTTGAACGAGCTGAACAGGTTTGTGAAGAAACCCATGCTCTTATCAAGTGCCATGACTACTCAAGTATCCAGATAGATATTCTACCATTAGATGAAACTGTCTATTATACTGATGACATGTTCCCAACCTCATAACGGAGACTATAATCATGTCAAAACCTAAACTAACCCTTGAACAGATCAATGCCCTTAAAGCCAAGCTACTTCAACGCTTCATCGCCGACAAGAAGAACAAACAAGTCGGCTTCGGTTATGCTGACGATAAAAGCATCAATCAGGCTTACCTACGATCTGTAGATGACTCTGATGTAGACGAGTTTGAACCTATTGCTGGTCAACACTTCACTTGGTTAAACAAACCCTTCTTCATTGCTGTTAGACGCAGTGGTACTACCTATACTAAACGCTATCCCAATGGTCACACCGAACAAATGGAACGCAACTCGCATAACATCTCATTTGTTCTGGCAACAGACACTGAAGCAGACGATTGTTTCGCTGATGCCTCTATGACTGTATAACACCCAGTTAGGTGATGAACAGGTCTTTGTGGACGCAAGATACACACTGATTGGATTCAGCCGCTCACTATGGGCTAACACCCATACAACCCAACGCTATTCATGCGATAGCATAAGCTCGGGTCCCTCACGGGACCTGAACTTTAACTGAACTTTAAAATAACTGCGAAAGGGGACACATATGTTCGCTAAGATCATTATAAATATACTTATGTTCACACCAATTGTCGGACTTATAGTAGCAGCTCAACAAAGTATACGATACATTAATCAAACAGCTGGTTCAAGGTATAATTTCTTTTATGATGCCCATGAAGATGTACAATTAGTAACTGCTATTATACAAGGATTATCTATTTGTTGGTTAATAACACTTTTATTTACTCCCTAAGTATGGAGAGAAACTACTCACAAACACATGAATAACAACGGACAGTAGCCCTCTTCGGAGGGCTTAGTCTGTAACAACA
>Ga0233441_1002621_pt1 | contig 12979 bp, 12 predicted proteins | sample SI_123_September_4_FD_182781 | JGI IMG/M metagenome (GOLD analysis project Ga0233441, IMG submission 182781) | Seawater microbial communities from Saanich Inlet, British Columbia, Canada - SI_123_September2016_135_MG | ecosystem: Environmental > Aquatic > Marine > Inlet | place: Canada: British...
ATGGGTTTTCGATGTAAAAGAAGATGATACTTATTGGTGTACTGCTGATATTGGTTGGATTACAGGTCATACTTATATTGTTTACGGTCCCCTTGCAATGGGTGCTACAACAGTAATGTTTGAAGGTGTTCCTACTTATCCTGATGCAGGACGTCCATGGAAAATGGTTGAAGAGTATAAAATTAATCAATTTTATACTGCGCCAACAGCAATTCGTGTTCTTCACAAAATGGGTGAAAACGAACCGGCTAAATATGATTTAAGTTCATTGAAAGTTCTAGGAACGGTGGGTGAACCAATTGACCCACCAGCATGGAAATGGTATTACGAACAAGTCGGAAATTCGAACTGTGCAATTGTTGATACATACTGGCAAACAGAAACTGGAGGGCATGTTATTTCTCCACTACCTGGAGCTACACCTATTAAACCAGCCTGTGCAACATTTCCACTTCCTGGAATAATTGCTGAAATTTTAGATGATGAAGGTAATAAAACTGCTGTTGGTGAAAAAGGTAAAATGTGTATTACGCGTCCATGGCCATCACAAATTCGTGGTGTTTGGGGAGATGAAGAACGTTATGTAAGTTCTTATTTTTCTGATGCTTCGGTAAAAGATGAAAATGGAAATACAAAAGCTGTCTATTTTACAGGTGATGGCGCAGTTTATGATGAAGAAGGTTACATTACAATTACAGGTCGTATGGATGATGTTATTAATGTTTCAGGTCATAGAATGGGAACTGCAGAAGTTGAAGCTGCTATTAAAAAATGTGACGCTGTTGCTGAAGTTGCAGTTGTTGGTAAACCACATGAATTAAAAGGTGAGGGAATCTTTGCTTATGTTGTTTTAAAAGAAGCTCTTGATGATAGCCGTTTTGAAGATGATGTTGCCATGATGAAAACAATTAATGGTATTATTAAAGTAGAAATTGGAAATATTGCTTTATGTGATGATATCATTTTTGTTCCTAACTTACCAAAAACACGTTCGGGTAAAATAATGCGTCGTATTTTACGTTCAATTGCTAAGGGCGAAGAGATTACTCAGGATACTTCAACCTTAGAAGACCCATCAATTGTTGGTGTAATTGAGTCAAAAGTAAACAATTAAATAGGTTATAGAGGAGCTTTTTACCTCCTCAAGTAACTTAATAAAATATTTCGTCTTAAAAATAGGGTTTTATTCGTTTTTCAAATACAAATTTTGCTAAACTATCTAACTGTAAAATTCTGTTTTTAAGGGATAAAATGTCTTTGACACAAAATATATCTATCAAAATAAAAATGGCAACTCTTGCCATTGTTCCTCTTATTGGTCTTTTGTACTTTTCGGGAGTTTCTATTGAAAGAAGCTACAGTGAAAATCATAATATGCAAGAGATTACTACAATTGTACACTTTACAACAAAAATGAGCGCATTGGTTCACTCTTTACAAAGCGAAAGAACACTTTCAAGTGGTTATTTGGCTTCACATGGAGAAGAATTTTCTTCAGAACTTCAAAAGCATAGAAAAGATGTTAATACGCAATTAGATATCTTTAAAACACTTCTTGCTTCTTTAGATATAAAAATGTATTCAAATATTTTTCGCACAAAAATTGACAATACTACTGTTGAATTAAATAAACTTTCAAAAATACGAAAAAGTATTGATAACTTTTCTTTGAACTTAGAAGAAACTTTAGCGTATTACTCCAATATTAATGGAACATTTTTAAGCTCAATTGCTGAAATTGCTAAGATGTCAACTGATGCAAAAATATCTATGGAACTTAATGGCTACAGTGCGTATTCCCTTGCTAAAGAAAAAGCAGCTGCTCAAGAAGCCGCGTTAAATTATGTATTTCTAAATAATGCTTATCCCGAAGGTATAAAAGATTATGTAATTGCTTTAAAAGCACAAGAAGATAGATACATGAATTCATTTGTAAAACGTACAGATCTTAGCAATATTACAGTTTATGAAGAAAAAATGTCATTTAATGCTATTGATAATGCCGACAAGCTTTATATTTTGGCTACTCAAAAAACATCTGATTTTGGTATTAATGCTAATCGTGCTTATATGATTTTAAATGCAAAAATAGATATTTTTAAAGAGTTAGATAATCATTTAGTAAATTATCTTCTGAGTGAGTCAACACATAAAATGGAGACGGCACAAGCAAGTTTTTATAGCTATATGGTAGCCAGTGCTTCAATTGTGATTTTTACAATATTACTAGCAATTTTCATTTTAATAAGTATTATGCATTCAATAGAAAATTTTCGTAATGGATTGGTGTCATTTTTTGAATTTCTCCGTCGTGAACGTGATGAAGCTGAGCCAATTAACTTAAATTCAACAGATGAATTTGGTTTGTTAGCGTCTATGGTAAATGAAAATTTACAAAGTATTCAAAATGAGATTGAGAGTGACTTGGTATGTACACGTGAGGCAGTTGCTACATTAGGAAAAGCTGAAGCCGGTTACATGGATTCTCGTATTAAAGCAACAACAAAAAATCCTCAAATTACTATCTTAGTTGACTCTATTAACAATTTAATGGAAAAATTTGAAAATCAAATTGGTAAAGATATTACCAAAGTACTTACAGAAATTTCTAAAGGTTCATTAAACTCACGTATTGAAGATGATTATAGAGGGCTATTCTTAGAACTTAAAAATTCTACTAATAATATTGCTCAAACTATGCAAGACCTTTTTAGTGAATCAGGTGAAGCGTTAAATAGTTTGAGTAAAGGTGATTTAAGTGCTAAAATTGTTGGTGATTATGATGGAGACTTTAGTGTTATTAAAACATCAGTTAATAATTTAGTAGATAATCTCTCCTCAATTATGGAAGGTATTAACACAGGTACTACCCAAATGCAATTAGCATCGGCAGAAGTAAACAGTTCAAGCCAAACAATTTCACATGGTGCTTCAAAACAAGCTACATCTTTAGAAGAGACAACAGCAGCCATTGAAGAGATGAGTGGAGCAGTAAGTGAAACGGCTAAAAATGCAACATTAACAAATGATATTGCAGAGTCATCTGCAGAACTTTCAATTCAAGGTGCTGAAGCGGTAAGTAAAACAGTTGATGCTATGCAGACCATTTCACAACGTATTCAAGTTATTGAAGATATCGCGTATCAAACTAACTTATTGGCTCTTAATGCTGCTATTGAAGCTGCTCGTGCAGGTCAACATGGTAAAGGTTTCGCTGTTGTTGCTGCTGAAGTTAGAAAGCTTGCAAAACGTTCACAAGTTGCAGCAACTCAAATTAGCCAGATTACTAATGAGAGTGTTAAAGTCTCTGTAGAAGCGGGTGAAATGATTCAGAGTGTTGTTCCAAAAATTGAACAGACAGCAAAACTTATTAAACAAATTGCAACGGCAGCAAAAGAACAAGACATTGGTATCGCTCAAATTACTCAAGCAATGAATCAGTTAGATAAGGTAACACAACTAAATGCTACATCTTCTCAAGAGTTACTTAGTGCATCAGAGCAGTTAAGTATTCAAGCATCACATCAGAGTGATCAGATGAGCTTTTTTACATTAGCAGGTGTTAGCAGTAGTACACATAAAAGAAGTAATGGACAAAATGAATATGTTTTAAAAGATGCTAAACCACATACAACTTTAGAGTCTAAACCTGAAATTAAAGAAGATATTAGTTTAGAAAATACATCTCATGATAGTATCGATCTTCGCGATTTTGATACATTTTAAAAATAAGGAAAATAGATATGAAATTATTAGTAGTCGATGATGCAAAATTGATACATTTTTTAGTCAAAAAGATTTTAACTGCCAATGAAATTACGGACATAGAGTTTCAAGATGCATTTGATGGTGTTGAAGCTATTGCGATGGCTAAAGAATTCGAACCAGATTTAGTACTTTTAGATGTTGTAATGCCAAATAAAGATGGGATTGAAGCACTACGAGGTATAAAAGAGAATAATCCAAATACTTCTGTAATTATGGTAAGTTCATTAGGAACAGAAGAAAAAGTTGCTGAAGCTATCTCTTTGGGCGCTACTGCTTTTATACAAAAACCTTTTGATGAAGATGAACTTTGTAATCATGTTAAGAAGATGATGTAATGGCAATTAAATTTTTTGGACACTACCTTTTAGATAATGGAATTTTAAGTAATTTTGAATTAGTTGAAGCGGTAGATTATCAAACCAGTAAAAATCTTTCTTTAGGTGAACTTGCGGTTAGAGAGCAGTTAATAACAGCAAAAGATGCTGATAAAATTAATGATAAACAAAGAAGTTTAGATAAACGTTTTGGTGAAGTTGCTATTGAGTTGAGCTTACTTACAGACCCTCAAATTATGGATCTTTTAGGACTACAAAAAAAAGAGAAAGTCTTCTTTGGTGAAGTGTTGATTTTAAAGAATTTTTTGACTCAAGAGAAGTTAGATGAAGCATTAGCAAAGTTTGAAGAAGAACAAAAACTTGAAGTTGTGAAGCTTGATGATAAAATTGAAGCTATTGATAAAGATGGAGTTATTAAAGATTCTATTGGAATTTTACAAAAACTATACACTCGTGTTGTACATGACTATATCAAGCTTACTAATGTTAATAAAGTAGAAAACAATAACGGTATTATAGCTTTACAAAAAATGCGTGGTGATATACATCTTGATTTTGCATTACAACCTGATGATGCTGTTTCTTTAGCTATCTCATCAAAATTTTTAAAAATGGATTTTGATGCTATTGATGAGATGGTAATTGATATTATTGCAGAGTTTGTTAATGTTGTTCTTGGAAATATTGCAGTAAAGTTTAGTGCAGAGAGCACAAAGTTAAATTTAACACCACCGACTATTATGGATGTTGATACATTTGTATATAGTGATTATTATAGTTTTGAATTTGGAACAACACAAGGTTCTATTACACTCTTTTTAAAGTTATAATTTAGACTCTTGATTTATGGTTTGTACAATTTCATAAATTGAGAGAGCTTTTAATGCACCGCCCATATTAAAAGCAACTTTTGGCATACCAAATACAGTTGCCGTTTTCTCATTTTGTACATAAGTTTTTGCCCCTGTCTCTTTCATCATCTTTAGTCCCGTTGCCCCATCATCACCCATCCCTGTTAGTACAAAACCTGTCGCATTAGATTTATATGTTTTACAAACAGAATTAAAAAGTACATTAACACTAGGTCGATGAGAATTAACTTTTGGAAACTCTTTTAGTCGTATAGAGTAGTGAATTCCACTTTTTACAACTTCCATGTGTAGACCACCTGGAGCAATATAAACAGTATTATTTGAAATAGTTTCACCATTGGATGCCTCTTTAACAACGCTATGTTTAGAGATTCCATTGAGACGTTTGGCTAGTGATGCGGAGAAGCCTTTAGGAATATGCTGGACAATCAAAATTGCAACATGATAGGGAGTAAGTTGAGAAATAATCTCTTCAATAACTTGTATTCCCCCCGTTGAAGAACCAATAGCAATTATTTTTTGACTTGGTAGGTAGTTATGTTTTACTTTCTTAACTTTTTTGTGAGTACGTATAGTATTATTAAAGTGGATATTTGCATGGGTAACCGCTCTAATTTTAGCGATTAACTCCTCTTTGTAGTCTATAAACATTTTGTCAACGTTATGTTTAGGTTTTTCTATAATTTCTGAAGCAACAAGGCGTAAAGCGTCAATTAGAGTGTGTGAACCACTCCCTACTAAAGTAGAACAGATAATAACGGGAGTAGGGCGTTGTCGATTTATCTGTTTTAAAAAGGTTAGTCCATCCATTTTTGGCATTTCTATATCAAGAATGAAAAGATCGGGAAGCCCTACTTTTTTAAAAACCTCAAAAGCATCCACAGGATTAGCAGCTTCACCAATTAATTCTATATCATCAATTTTTTCGATTAACGTTCTAAATCCATTACGAACAGTAAGTGAGTCATCAATTACAAATACTTTAGTCATTAAAAGAAATCCAGTTCACTTCCATCATCTTCTTCACACTCACCTAAATCACAACTGTAAGCACGTTTTAAAAATTCTATAGAATTTTTTAATGAGTCTTGAAAAAGGTAAACATCGCTAAAAGTTCGCTCTACAAAATAGAAGTTAATGTAAGTATTAACATCAGAAACAATTTCACAAAGATAGTTTTTTGCATCAGAAAATTTTGAAAAATCTTCTACTTCAATATGTGCAACATATTCAGCAAGCTCTTTAAAAATTGGAGAGACATGCTGTGTGTAGGTTGAAGATAAAAATACGTCACTAACATCATCAAGTTTTTGTTGCAGTATTTCAAGCGTCTCTTGTGAAAAATCATCACTTTGCATCTGCTCAACTATCTCTTCTAAGTCTTGTGATAAAAATAGAACTTCGCCTTCATAAGTATCTAAAAATTCTTCGCTAATTAAATGTTCTTCTTGTTTTTTATCATGGTCGTTATTATGCATGAGGTACTCCTAGTTTTCTATCAATTATAGTAAAGCTTTTTTCTAAAATATCATCATGATACTTTTGTGTGCTACGACTCATAAAGTGCTTAAAACTGGCAACTTTAGGATTTGAGTTATGTAAAATATCATCTAAATACTCTTTTTTAATTTTAGCAATTTCAAAAACACTCAGTCCAAAACGGCGTGAAAATCGTATGACATCATTTTGTGAAAACGTAATAAATAATTCAAGTTCTTCTTGAGTAATATAGTTATGTGCTGAGTAGAAATTACTAAAAACACCTCGTGAATCTCCAAAGAAATGATCAAATTGTTCTTTAACATAAGCAGGTTCTTTTACTTTGTTAAGTACAAAAATAATTTTGATATTTTTATTGATACTTTTAACATAGTTGTAGGTGTCAATGGCATTAATCATATCTTGTTCACCATCTAAAGCTGGAATCAACACCACGTCAATAAAATGCATCGCACCAGATTCATCAAGCGCATCTAAAATAATTTTAGCCGTGTTATTCCCTCCAATATCAATACAGAGTGATTCGGGTTGAGAACAGACATTAAAAAGCTCTTCACGTAACATTGGAGAGGCAGTACTAATAAGTGAACGCTGAATAATAGATGTTGCCCCATAACTATTGATATCTCTATTTGTATCATCACACTCATAATACTTTATTGAACAGTTTGCATTTTTTTGATAAAGATAAGGCGCTACTAATTGCATAGAAATTGTACTTTTTCCTACCCCACCTTTAGTTGAAACAACAATAATTTTTAGATTTTTATTTTGTTCATTCATAGCTATTTAACTCTAAATACAGAAGCTTGAATTTGTTCAAGTTCATCAAGATCTAATCCATTAAGATTTTCAGTTTGACTAATAATAAAAATAGAACCTTTTTTCATATTGCTAATAATATTTTTAATAACTTGTACCCGTGTCTGAGTATTAAAATAGATAAGTACATTTCGCAGAAAAACAATATTAAAATGACCAAAAGAGATATTTTGTTCTAATAAGTTATTACTTTGAAAACGAACATTTTTTGCCAATTGTCTATCAATTAAAAATTGACCTTCGTACTTTCCTTTACCTTTTAGACAATATTTATGACGATATTCATCAGAAATTTTTTCACTCCATGTTAAGGGGTATAGTCCCATACGCGCTTTTTTAATGACATGTGAGTTGATATCACTACCCAGAACTTCCCACATATTTGAAGGTAGTAAATTATCACAAACCATAGCAATTGAATATGCTTCTGCACCAACTGAAGATGCAGCACTCCAAATTCTTAATTTAGTGTTCTCATTATATTCCATAAGATATTTTTTTAAAAAATCAAAATGATCTTGCTCTCTAAAAAAGTAGGTCTCATTAGTAGTTATAAGGTTTAACATTTCTATTTTCTCATGTGTATCATTGAGACAGATTTCGTAGTATTCCTCAAAAGAACTAACTTTGTAGTGTAAAATTCGTTTATAAAAACGAGACTCGATTAAAGTTTTTTTATGCTCATTTAGCGTAATACCGATCTCTTCGAAAATTAGTTGAGTAAACTTTTGATACTCTTTGTCACTTATATTTATCATACTCATTATAAAACTGCTCCAATAATGGCTTTACCAAGTTTAATTAAATTGATTTTTGCAATAATATCATTAGCCCCAATTTTTATAAGTTCGGAGTTCATAACACTGTTTGACATATTAGTATGTACTAAAATAGGAGTATTTGTATAGAATTGATCTTCTCTAATTGCAGTAATAACTTCACGTCCTCCCATTTTAGGCATCTCTAAATCCGTGATAAAAAGATCAACCTCTGCATTAGGATGTGATTTAAGGTATTCAACTAGAAAAAGCCCATCATTAAATATTTTGTAATTGACTTCTAAACTACTAAAAAGTTTTTCAACAATGTTTCTCACAAATTTACTGTCATCTGCAAAATAAATAGTTTTTTTACTAAGTAGTAAACGATCTTGGGCACTGTAAATGTGAAGACTCTGTTCTTCAATTTTATCAAAAATATCAAGTAACATCTTGTCTCCATCATAGATGGTACACATCTGCTCTTCAGACTCAATTAACACTTTAGTAATAAAAGTTGTTTTTTCATTGTTTAATGAGTTATCACTCATTTTACCGGCTTCAATAGTAATAATACTAGCTACTTCTTTGACAATAATACCCATTTTATGACCACCATAATTAGCCAGTACAATTAACTCATATTCGCTGTCGTCCAAACGAGTATTCCCAAACCAATCATCAAAATAAATTAGTGTTGTCATGATATTACGAATATCTGCCGTACCATAAATTATAGCGTTGGCATCACTGTTGTGTACTATATTAATATCGTCGCTATAAACCATAATCTCTTCAATTTTTGAGACGTTCATGGCAAACCACTCTTCATTAGAACCTTTAAATATTAAATATTGATTTAAGTCGTTAGCACTATTGGATACAAGTTTTAAGAGATCTATTTCATCGTCATCATCAAATTCATCTTTAAAAATATCATCATGATAATGTTCATTTTTTATTACGTTTTCATCTATCATGATAGATCCTTAATTTGAGACAACTCTTTAATATTTAAAATTTCTTCACAATTTAAAATGGCAATATACTCTTCAACATCACGACTGGTATAACGTGCCATATTTGTAATAAATCGTTGTTTAATTTTAAAGCCAAAATCGAGAGATGCTTTAATATCTTCATCTGCAATAATATTTACTTCATACACTTCATCAATAATAAGGGCAATATCATTGACAATGACTAGGGCAGTTTTTTTGCTAATCTCAGTAGTTCCTAGTTCAAACCGTTCTAACAAGTCAACTACAGCTAAAATATCACCTCGAATGTTGGTGACACCCTTAATGTAGTTCGGCATCATAGGAACTTTTGTAATATGTTGATACTCTAACATCTCATTGACATATTGCGCTTCGATGGCATAAATGTCTCCACCGGCTTTAAAAAAGAAGTATTGTTTACCTGCAGAACTCTCTTCCAATAATGTTTCATCATGATTGTCAATATTTACATTTTCCATAGGCTCTCTTTTAAATACTTTTTTCAATGAGTCGTGCAATATCAAAAATTAGGGCTATTTCACCACTACCTAATATTGAACCACCACTAATACCGTCTATATTCTCAAATACGGGACCTAGTGGTTTAATAACGGTTTGGTGTTCTCCTAAAAGTTCATCAACCAATAATCCAACCATTTTCTCCCCAAAATGAACAATAACTATATTTTCTCTTTGAGAATTGCTCTGTTGCTCTTGAAGGAGTTTACGAACGTCCATAATAGGGAGCATATCACCACGAAGGTTAATAAAGTTATTTCCCTTCATACTATTTTGCTCTTTTTTTGTAAGCTCGATACACTCTTGAATACTATCTAATGGGATAATATATTTTGTCTCTCCAACCTGTACTAAAAAACCATCAATTACCGCTAAAGTTAGCGGAAGTCTAATCGCAATTTTACTACCTACATCAATTTCTGATTCGATATCGATTGTACCTCGTAAGTCTTCAATGTTTCGTCTTACTACATCCATACCAACACCTCGACCTGAAATGTCCGATACCTTTTCTGCAGTTGAAAGTCCTGCTTCAAAAATAAGCTTGTAAATTTGGGAGTCACTTAAGTTAGCACCCACTTGAACTTGGCCATTTTCAATAGCTTTAGCGAGAATTCTCTCTTTATCAAGGCCTTTACCATCATCTTGAATTTCTATAACAATAGTACCTGAATCAGGGTAAGCACGTAAATCAACACGACCTTTAGCAGGTTTACCTTTGGCAATTCTATCTTGAGGTATTTCAACACCATGATCAATTGAATTACGTAACATATGAACAAGAGGATCAGAAATACGTTCTACAACAGTTTTATCTAATTCAGTATCACCACCAGAAATTACAAATTCAACATCTTTACCTATTTTTTTAGAAGTGTCGTTAACAATACGACGAAATTTATTAAAAGAATCACCCACTTGAATCATTCTAATGTCCATAATACCATCTCGAACAAACTCTAAAAGTTCACGCATTTTTTGAGCTGATTCTTCGAGATCAGAGTTATTATTGTTTATAGTGTCACCGTGGTTAGCATTCTCTTCAACTAAACTCAAAATTTTTGAGTTTTCAATAACAATTTCACTCATATAGTTAATAAGTAAATCAATTTTTGATGAATCAACACGAAGCATAGAAGCAGGTTTCTTTTTAGCTGTTGTAGGTACTTCTGATTGAGACTCTTTGACAGATTCTTTTTGAATTGTTTCTTGAGGTTCTTTTTGTTGAACTTGTTCCTGAGGTATATTAATCTCTTTTTCTGGTTCAATATCTTTAGGTATAGTAACTACTGTTTTTTGATTTTTTTCACTTTGAGTAGTTGATATGAATACTTGTGCTGGATAAAAGTTAGCATCAATCAAAGTCTGTTTTAATTTTTCTTCTTGCCTAATTTCTATTAAAGTATTTATATCTTCAAAATTATCTGAATCCTCAAATAATAGGATAGACAAATTAACATCATCATATACAAACTCAAAAACATCTTCAATTTCATCTTTTGAAACGTCAGCTTCTAAAATAAGCTCAAAGCCTATATAAGGGGTTAAAGGATTTAAATTTTCTATTGAAGGGATATTATACAAAATAGGGGTATTTGTTGTGATGGTACCCATTTTATTTAAAAAGTTAAAAATAGAGTTAATACTCATACCCGTGGTAAAAAAATCTTTTTCAAATCTAATAGAAATATGCCATTTTAGAATGTCTTCTACTCGCTCTTTTTTCTTCTCTTCATTTATTTTTTCTACTGTTTCTTCTTGTTTAGACTCTTCTTCTTTGCTATCTTCATGACCAGGCATAAAGCTATGAAGTTTTTTTAATAACTCTATCCCAATATTTACATTTTCATCATCAAGTTTTTGCTCATTAGTTTCTGCTTCAATCAGTTTTTCTAAATGATCTTTAGAAACTAAAAAAAGATCTAACATATCTGGTGAAACAGTGATTGTGTCTTCTCTTGCCGCATCTAAAAGGTCTTCTGCTGCATGTGCAAATGTTACAATATCAAAAAAACCAAACATACCTGCACTACCTTTAATAGTATGCATAGCTCTAAAAATAGTATTAATTGACTCTTTATCATCACTTAACTTTGATGGGTCATCTATGTTTTGCATAGTAATAAGAGCATCTTCTAATAATTGGAGTTGATCGTTACAATCTTCTAAAAATATCTCTAAGACTTCATCCATTATCAATTTCCATTATAAGTTTTAATCATTAGCATTGGTCTCTATTGCTAATGATATATGTGTGTTAGATGTTTTAATCTCGTGTAAAATTTCTTCTGAAATATTTATAAATTGTATTTTTTTATTGGAATTTTTGACGGAGATTGTTAAGCTAAGAAGAAGTTGTATTCCTACCATATCTATTTTTTCGACATTACTCATATCTAAAGTTATTACATCATCAGCTTTTAATAAAAACTCACTAAAGAGTGTTTGTAACGCTTCAGCTTCATATATGGTAATGTCATGTTCAACTGTTAAATTCATGTTAAATTATTTTAACCAAGCAGTTTACTTAAAACTAATAAAAATTTATCTTTATTAAATGGTTTTAAAAGCCACGCTTTAACACCTAGCTCTTTAGCACGCGCTTTAAGTGCTGGTTTTGATTCTGTTGTTAACATAACAATGGGAATAAATTTGTATTGAGGCAATTCTCGTACATGCTCAACCATTTCAAGCCCATTCATTGTTGGCATATTAACATCTGAAAATATAAGGTCAATCTCATTTTTGGCCAACTCATCAAGACCCATTTGTCCATCATTTGCTAAAACTGTTTCATAACCTGCTTCATGTGCTGCTTTTTCAACTAAACTTCGTATAAGTCCAGAGTCATCAACTACTAATATTTTCTTTGCCATTGTTTACCTTAGAATGAATGTTTGTGATATATAACTATTTCGTATAGATTATGACACAAAAATTCTGAATTTTATATTTTTACTAATAATTTATCTAAAATTGATTTTGGTAGAAGTCGTTTTAATGTTGCTAATATTCTTGTTGCTTCAGTTATGTGATAGTGTGTTTTAGGTTTATTGGATTTTAAAACATGCAGTATAGCTTTAATAACAACGATAGAGTCTCGTGTAAAAGGATCTTTCTCTTTTCTATCATGATGATTATCTAAAAGTTCTTTTTCATAACTTTTAGAAAAAATAGAGTTTTTAAAATTTACATGTTGAACAAATTTTTTGGTAGCGTTTTTTCTAAAGTCAGATGTTACCGGACCTGTATTTAATGACACCACATAAATATTACTATCTTTTAGCTCAAGTCTCATGGTATCACAGAGTGCCTCAATAGCATATTTACTTGCATTGTAAGCACCACGGAATCGGAGTGATATTAGACCTAAAATAGAGCTATGTTGTAAAATACGTCCATAA
>Ga0233441_1002622_pt1 | contig 12973 bp, 13 predicted proteins | sample SI_123_September_4_FD_182781 | JGI IMG/M metagenome (GOLD analysis project Ga0233441, IMG submission 182781) | Seawater microbial communities from Saanich Inlet, British Columbia, Canada - SI_123_September2016_135_MG | ecosystem: Environmental > Aquatic > Marine > Inlet | place: Canada: British...
TACACCGCATGATACATATGATGATGTTTTACTAGGAAAGGCATATTTTGTAACCTCGTCGTCTATTGGTAACAACGCCCATTCGTAGCCTGAAGTTAATTCGTTAGCTTTTTTAGAATCAACCAATTCCACTCTTCTTCCGGCCGAGGTTATGAGTATATTTCTCATTTTTTTGAGCCTCTAAATATAGGCATAGTAACATCACCTTGAGTAGAAATCCCATCACGCACAATTACTTTTTTTACTGTCAGCCACAATATCTTAATATCCAACCAAAATGATTGATTGTCTACATATCACACATCTAAATCAAATTTTTCATCCCAACTAATTGCATTACGTCCATTAACCTGTGCCCAGCCAGTAATACCCGGCCTAACTTCATGGCGCCTAGATTGCTTTTCCGAATACAAAAGCAAATATTCTACCAACAAGGGGCGAGGCCCCACTAAACTCATATCACCTTTTAAAACATTCCACAATCCTGGCAACTCATCTAAACTTGTTGATCTTAAAAATTTACCAAATTTAGTGAGTCTAACTTCGCCAGGCAAAAGCATGTCATCTTTATCACGCTCATTAGTCATTGTTCTAAACTTATACATATTAAATATTCTTCCATTTAATCCTGGACGAGATTGTTTGAAAAATATTGCAGACCCTAATTTCAATCGAACCAATGCGGCAACTAAAATTATTACAGGCACTAGGAGTAATAAACCAATAAGTGTTATAACCAAATCAAATATACGCTTCATGATTAATAAAAAGTTAGTAAATTCCCGGCGCTATCATTTCAGACTTATCTGGATGGCCTTGAGCAGCACACTCTATAACTTCCAACAACTGGCCTGCTAAAACATCTCTATCAAAACAATCTTCAGCCAAGAGAGAAGAAGCTTTAGAGGCTCTTTTTAGCCATTCATTGTCATAAACCTTATTATCTAACTCTTTGGCTGCTTCGCTAAATGACACTCCCCACATTGCAAGACCGCAGTCGTGAGACTGGACAAGATCGTGCATCCAGCCACCATAATTAATCATTATCGGCTTGCCTGCTGCCATTGAATCAAAAAACTTGTTTGCAGAGTTTGAACGCATCTCAGGCTTGTCCAAAAATAAAGCAGTTGAAATTGTTGCCGCACTCAAAGCAGCAGGCACCTCTTTCTTTTTTAAATAACCCTCCATGAAGAAATTTTTATTCAAAACACCGGAATTTTTAGCATAATTCTCAACTTTTTGAAACTCAACTCCACCACCAATAGCTAATATTTTAATATTTGAACCGATCTTATGCAGTTCGATTGCTAGATCTACAAGATAACCAACATTATTAATCAAGCCAAAGGTTCCCGTGTACAGTACCAAGGGGTCACTACCCAGCCAAGTGCGGGCACGACGGAAATCTTCGCCTAAATCTGGACTGACATTAAACATTGCAATATCAGAACTATTGGGTATTACTGAAACATTAGAAGAAAGGAATCCAGTTTTAATAACTCCATCTTTCATACCAGGAGAAAGGGCGTTAATTGCTTGAGCATTCTTGTAAGCAAACAACTCCAAGCGCCTTGCCAAAAAACGAGTCAATGGATTTTTTAATGCACCCATTGCTATAGGCAACTCAGGCCAAAGGTCTCGAACTTCGAATACCATAGGAATTTTTTGAATTTTGGCAGCATAGACTGCTGGTAAAGCAATTGTCAAAGGGGTGCTTGTTGCAAAAATTATGTCAGCTTTAATTGATACAGCTTTATTGGCAGACTTGATTGCAAACTTTAGAAAAGCCTTGATACGATTCTGGAATGACATCTTATTTGTGTACTCGACTGGAAGCCAATGAACATGAATCCCTGCTTCATTACTCTCAAACCAGACCTGGTCATTACGCGGTTCACGCCAAGAGGAAATCACATGAACTTCATGGCCTTGCTGAACAAAACGCCTTGCCATCTCATAAGAGCGCGTTCCGCCAGACATTTCTGGAGTATTAAAGTATTGATGAAGATATATAATTTTCATTTATCTAAAGTTGTTTCAGAATACCCATCCGGATTCATACTCTGCCAACGCCAAGTATCTTCACACATCTCATCAAGCTCGCACTCCGCCTTCCAATTTAGAATTTCTGTTGCATAACTAGGATCAGCATAGCAAGTGGCGATATCACCCGGCCTTCTATCCACTATTTGATATGGCACAGTCTTACCTGAAGCATTCTCAAAAGCTTTAACCATCTCAAGTACGGAATATCCATTACCTGTACCTAAATTAACTGTTAACACCTGCGGTCTATTTTCTAATGCTTGTAATGCCTTAACATGACCTTTAGCTAAATCTACCACATGTATATAATCACGCACACCCGTTCCATCAAATGTATCGTAATCACCGCCAAACACACTAAGTTTTTCTAATTTACCAATGGCCACTTGTGAAATATACGGAATTAGGTTATTAGGAATGTTATTAGGATCTTCACCTATAAATCCACTCTTATGTGCGCCGACAGGGTTGAAATATCTAAGCAGCGCAATGTGCCAGGTGTCATCAGCGACAAACACATCTTGCAAAAACTCTTCAATCATCAATTTTGAACGACCGTACGGATTGGTTACTGATAACGGAAAGTCTTCCTTAATTGGCACCGTATGTGGATCACCATATACTGTAGCAGAAGAGCTAAACACAAACATCTTACAATTAAAATCACGCATCACTTCAGCTAAAATAAACGTACCACCTACATTGGTATCATAATATTCAATAGGCTTTTCTACCGACTCACCCACTGCCTTTAAGCCTGCAAAGTGAATCACTCCATCAATTGAACATTGCTCAAATACTCGCGTAAGTCTCGCCTTATCGCGCACATCCACTTTATGGAATGGAATATCGCTATCAGTCAATTTCTCTACGCGCTTTAAAGACTCCAAAGAAGAATTACATAAATTATCAACCACTACCACCCCATAGCCCGCTTTAATAAGCTCAATGCAAGTATGTGAACCTATATATCCCGCACCACCCGTGACTAAAATTTTCATAACATGCCTCTAAAAAAATACCCTTTAAATATTGAAATTAATACGGTCAGCCGCTTATAGTGAGCAAAAAATTTCATCTGCCAATATAACATAAGCAAAAAACCAGAAATGCCACCAATTTTTCTAGCTATATAACCTTTCGCAATCATAATTCTAGAAAGATTATTTTGGCCTCGCACAATACGCAGCTCATTAGAGCAAGGATGTGAAATTATATTCTCGTTTATAAACTTAAACTTCGCGCCTGCGTGATAAGCATCTAGTAAAAAACAATTTTCTTCACCTGTTGGATTGCGTGATCCTAATCCCAACTGTTCATTAAATATAATCTTCTTATCCAATACAAAATCTATTTTTACGATTACTTCTATTGAACTCACGCGCAACAAGCCTAATTTACCTGTGCGGCTTTTAGTGTAATTTTTATAGTCAGCATCCCTATCACTGCAACTTATTTGACCAATATAAATATCAAATGACCTGGTGACAAGGTATTTTAAAACTTTTTGAACATTGCTAGCTGTAGGAAACACATCATCATCTAAAATCCAAAAATATTCAGACTCACAAAGCATAACAACCTGATTACGACTTTTACTTAATCCTGATTTACTAGTAAATACAAAACGAATACCATTTTCTTCATAAGACTTTTCATCATTTGAAAATTGCACGATGACCAAAATGTCAACAAATTTATCTATATTCGCCTCAACAAGGAGCTGCTTAAGTATCTTTATTGACCGATACACACGATCGAAATTCGACTGTACGGTTGAATAACCTAAGGTGATCAGTTTCATTTTACTCCTTGCATTCATACCTTGCCACACTAGTCATCATTCAGACTTGAGATGGTATGCAATACTTACATTATAATTCTATTTTTGGTTGACTAATTTGGATGCTATCTATTTTAAACACCATGTTTGAGAGGTGGCCGTGGCCGTAAAGAATTTTTTCTATTTTCATTTAAAATTGCTGCTGAAAAAATCACTATCATCCACATAGAAAAAAACTCTGGCCTTTGATAAAAATTTAATATAAATACCAAAATAATAGGATATAAATATAACACAGACCTTAGGTTAGACTCTAATATAAAAAATAAAAAAATAAAAAAAATAATGATCAGTATAAAGCCTATATAACCATGATTATAAATAATAGTTATATAGGATGAAACACTGCACCCTGAATCGGAATGTGCATTAGCACCATTACCAGTATAGATATCACCATACTGAATAAAACTATCAAACTTACTTTGAAAACAAGATGACACTCGGTTGTCTTTAGATTGGGGATCATCTATGGCTTGCTCAATACGATCAAATAAATAACGCTCCATAAGAGTATTGTCTTTTAATTCGCCATAAATCATAAAAATCACAACCAAAATTGGCATTATCAGCTTAACAATTAAAATGGGGCGCTTTAAGAAGATGTAAATAGTAATTAGAACATAAAACGCCAGTGAAAAAGAAATCATTCCAGAGATCAATATGATTTTCGAACGGATTGTTTCTAATTTAAATCCATTCGCTACTAATAATAGTGCAGAAACAGTACCCACAACACCAGGTTCATCATAAATAGCAGAAAATCGATAAATTTCACCAATACCTGTATTAAATATTTGACTACTTAAAACAACCGCACCCCAATAGTTCCGATAAAACCAACCATTTTCACCTTTTACTCCATTAATTATTTCTAGTGACTCCCATGGAAAATCGATACCTAATAATGAAAGTAAAAAAAGAGCTAGTCCAGGTATTAATGACAAAGTAAAGAGATTAAAAAAAACATGATAAACTCTTATTTTTTGCTCATTACTTATTAATAAAAATAAAGAAATAAGTAAGATGGATGGGCTTATATAAAAAATAAAGCCGTTAGATGAAAAATTTAAAGTAAACAAGACTAGTAGAAAATAAACAAATAAATAAATGGATTTTTTCTTTATACTATTTTGTTTTAAAAAATAAAAAACACCTGGGACTAGGGCTAAAATTGAATAAACCTTAAATAAGTCACTATTCCAAATAAAGTATGGACCTAAGCTTAAAATAGCACCAATACCTAAAAGGTAGATTAAGGCACTTTCAAATTGAACAAAAAAAGATTTTTTTTTAATTATAGGGGTTGAAAGCAGTTGCATTTTTAACCTTTATTTAATATATCCAGAAAATTGGGAGCAACCCCCATTAAAACAAAAAAATAGAATTAGGCTTATGTCTCTTTTTTATTGCTAGAACTGCGACTATTAAATATATAAAATAATTTAATATAAGCAAATAGCTTATTACCACTTAATTATAAACCTAAAGGCACTAAAAAACTCAGCTTAAACGATATCTCCTATTGAGATAAGGGTTTTAGTCTTTATCTCCAGAACATTACATATTTAGATGCATATCGTAAGCAGGTTAAACTAAATATAATTGACAAGTCTAAATTAATTGCACTCTTAATAAATTGAAAAGATTTTTTGAAATCAATTTTTTGACAATCATGGGCAGCAACCATATAAGTTCGGGCTAATGCTTTTTTATAAAAATCATTGCCTGAAAATAAAGCCACTACTTGTTTTCTTCCATTTTGCATTTTTTCAAACTGGCTAGATAAATTACCATCGTGCCTTCTATAACTCGCAAAGACAGTATCTACACAATCCAAAGTACCGCCATGCTCTGTTAAAAAAAGCCACATTGACCAGTCTTCAATTATTAAATCCTCTCTATATCCACCTACACTTTTAACTGCCTTTAATTGTAAGAGCTGTGTTGGCGCAGACAAATTGTGCTGATGTAAAAAAATATCTTTAAAATTATACTTTTTAACTCTTTTAACTTTAGTTTGTTTAGTTCCGTTTGCGTCATGGATAATTTCAACACTACCGAATACTCCAATACTAGAAGCGTTCTCTTGCAAGTATTTAACCTGTCTACTGGTTTTATATTTTCTTAAGACGTCATCCGAAGCTATAGAAGCGAAAAATTCACCTTCACACCATTCGAGCGCTTCATTTAAAGTTGCACATAAACCTTTATTTGGTCTGTGTCTAAACTCAAAGCGTTTAAATCTTTGCTGACAAGCGGGTATTATTTCTTTTATTTTTACAGTAGAATCATCACTCGAACCATCGTCAATAATAATGAGCTCTATATTGTCATAATCTTGGTTAATAACGCTTTTTATTGCCTCTTGCACATATTTTTCATGGTTATAACAAGGGATAACGATACTCACTAATGGCCGCTCTTTTTTCAACTTAATCCTCTTTTTAATAGCATGCGGTATTGTAGTCAATATCAAGCATGCTTTACCATCTCTTTAAATTGGGCATTGTTTTCTAACAGTTGTTGATAGGTACCTTCAGCGATTATTTTACCTTGTTCCATTAGGTAGATTATGTCGCATTTTCGTACGGTTTTTAAGCGGTGGGCGATCATGATTATGGTTTTTTTGCCATTAAAATCATGAATGGCCTCCATGATAATTTTTTCAGTTACACCATCTAAGGCGCTCGTAGCTTCATCAAAGACTAATACATCGGCTTCGTTGTAGAGTGCGCGGGCGATGCCAATACGTTGGCGTTGTCCTCCTGATAGTTGCACACCTCGTTCACCTACTTTAGTATCTAGTCCGCTGGGTAGCTTTTCAACTAATTTAGCTAGGTGAGCGAGTTGTACTGATTTTTTAACTTGCTCCAGATCTATGTTTTTGGTGGGTATACCAAAGGCGATATTCTCTGCAATAGTGCCCTCACTTAAAAAGATGCTTTGCGGTACAAAACCGATGGTATTTTGCCAAGCGCGCTTATTACTTTCGGTAATACCTGTATCGTCTATGCATAACTCACCTTTTTGAGGCATTAACAAGCCAAGAAGCAGATCAATCACTGTAGACTTCCCTGAGCCCGATGCTCCCACTAATCCGACGACCCTATTAGCAGGTATAACAAGATTTAAATCGTTGATCGTTGGGTGTAATTTGCCAGGGTAAGTGAAAACTACATTGTTAAGACTGACCTTTCTTTTTAGTAAAAAATCTGTTGACGCGGGCTTTGAAGATTCAACCTGTTCATTATCTTGGTATTTTAAAGATTGCTTCAAATCATCTTTGATCGAATCAAATGCCGCAATGTTGCCTTTTATTTGCGCAACGCTGGAGTAAATTTGCTGTAATGCTGGTAATAATTTAAATGTAGCTAAAGCATACATTGCTAGGACAGGCAGTACGGTGCCTAAATCACCTTGATGCAGTTTTATCAACAATAGCACTAAACCAATCATTGCACCAAAAGCAATAAGCTCCATAAAATAACGTGGCACTTGACTAATTGCAATATTAGTACCACGTGCGTATGAAAATGTTTCACCACTTTCTTCAAACCTTTCTACGAAATCATGGCGACGATTTAACAGTAATACGTCTTTTATGCCGCCAAAACCTTCACTCATTAGTCGAAAACGGTTAGCTAACATTAATGATATGTTTCGACCATTAGTATCTAAAGATTTACGCACCAATTTATACATTAAAAAATAAGTACTAGAAAACAATAATAATCCCACAATTGCAGTAACAGGATCGTAGATAAATATAGCAACCGAAATAAAAGCTGCCAAAACAACTTTAGCATTCATTATCATGAGTGGCTGTATGATTGAATCAGTAACACGTGTAGCCTCTGTAGAAACCTGTTTAGTTAAGTAGGTACTACTAACACTAGCATGAAATAACCAGTTTTGTTGCAAATAATACTGATACAAGCGATCTGCCAACGTCACCCCCATCCTAGAAGCATAAAGTGATAAACTCCAAACAGTGAACATTGAAATGATAGTAGAAAGTGTAAGTGTCAGTAAAACGGCCAAGCCCGCATAAAACAAAAAGTCTGTAGGACTAGTTAATCCCGAGAACTGGTATAATTTAGTATATATACCTCCTTTTTCTAACAAGCTAATATCAGCTACCAATGACATAAAAGGCGCTATTGAGGCAACGCCTATTAACTCAGTAAATGCCATAACCACTACTAATAATTGTAAAATATAAAACTGTCTAACCTGATAAGATGAAAGTAATAAAAATAACTGTTTAATCGTTTTTAACATCGTAATTCAGCCTCCCAAAAATTAAGTTACAAATAGTTCCAGCCTTTTGGCAACAACTTCATCTGACTCTTATTCGTAAAATCGTCTAAAAACCATTTAGCAGGTGATGTCACGTTACACTCTTCCGTACCGCTTAACCATGCACTAACACTACTAAACCCACTATTAGCAACAATGTGATCAGTACAATTGACCATTAATGTAAAGTCTTCAAAGTTTTTATTACCACTCACTAAAATACTATTTTCGGGCAAGAACTCCTTAAACGCGCTCTTAACCCACTCTAAGTCATCTGAAAAAACAAAAAGCTGCACATTGTCAGTTCCTTTATACTTACTCAAAGCTTCTTTATAGTATTCTTTTGTACAAGTTCCGTGAAATTGGTTTACTTTTTCATTTGAAACATAATCACCACGCCTTACGTGCATTGATAAGGAAACAACTGATTTCTTAATTTTTTCCAAATAAGAATTTACATTGTCAGATAAAGCTATATTAGTAATCTTATTACGTAACTCTCCTCGGACACTTTCAATTAGATCAAACCTTAAACCAAATTCAGCATAAATAAAGACGTTTTCACTTTCAGCAATTTTCTCTACCCAATCTAAAGATGTATATTTTGAAACATGGATACTTAAACAAGACTTTGTTATGAATTGTTTATTTAAATCCATAAACTCCAAACGATTCAACACTTTTTGTGAGAAAACACCTAAAAATGGTATCTTAGAGAATAAATTTACAAAAAAATATAAAACCCTTCCAATAAAAGTTAACCCTTTCGCTTTTTTCACATCATCATAACTTGCCACTGAAGGCTTCATTCCAAGATTTGGTAAATCATAAGTCATAACATTATCTTCGCTAAGATTGTCATAGGCTGATAGGTCAACCTTAAACTCTTTATTATACTTTTTTGATATAACACTTATTACAGCATACTTATGTAATTGACTAGCTAAGCCACCAACAAGTTTAATTACGATCATATAAAACCTTTATTCAATATTAAATTTATAATTAGTGGTTATTTAATTTCATTCACTATTTTAATAACTGCTTGCACTTGCTCATCCGTCATCACTGAGCTTATCGGCAAACTCAAAATTTCGCTGTGAATGACTTCTGTAATTGGATAGTTTAAATTTGACCAGGCCTGATTATTATAGGCTTGTTGCTGGTGCGGTGGCGTTGGGTAGTGAATTAAGGTTCGAATACCTTGTTCTGCTAAATGCTGTTGCAGTGCGTCGCGATGTTTGCAGCGGATGACGAACACGTGCCAAACGTTTAGTGTAGAGTGTTTAGTGTTTAGTTTTGAGTTTGTAGTTGGCAGTGTGATTGCTGGATTATTGATGCCTTCGATGTACATGTCAGCAATCTTTCTGCGGTGTGCTGTTTCTGTGTCTAGGTGTGTTAGCTTTACGCTGAGCATGGCAGCTTGAATTTCATCTAAACGACTATTAATGCCTTGGTACAGGTTTTCGTATTTTTTATGACTGCCATAATTTCCAAGCGCACGAATGGTAGTTGCCAATTCCTCGTCATTGGTTGTTACCGCCCCGCCATCACCTAGAGCACCTAGATTTTTCCCTGGGTAGAAACTAAAGCCTGAGGCATTACCCCAGTTGCCGGCTTTAATGCCATTATGACTTGCCCCATGGGCTTGTGCAGAATCCTCTATTACCAATAGATTATTTTTTTTTGCAATTTTATTAATTTCCAGCATGTCAGCTAGTTGCCCATATAAATGTACAGCTAGTATTGCTTTTGTTTTTGGCGTTATGGCCTGTTCTATAAGTTTCGGGTCTAAATTATAAGTTTGCTCATCTGGCTCAACCAAAACAGGCTTTAGCCGATTCTCTGTAATAGCTAAAATACTCGCTATATATGTATTTGCCGGAACAATTACCTCATCTCCTTCTTTTAGCCTTCCAAGCTCTTTATATGCTCGAAAAATAAGAATAAGTGCATCTAAGCCATTGGCTACACCAATGCAATGCTTGACTCCACAATAATCTGAAAACTCACGCTCAAACGCCTCTACTTGTGCACCTTGAACATACCAACCCGAATCAATAACATTTGTAGCAGCCCCAATGAGCTCTTCACGATACTGCTGATTAATTTTTTTTAAATCTAAGAATGGGATCATCAACTCTCCTTTATTGCATAAAAATTACAGCTGAACCATCAATAACTATTTTATTTTTAACAGTGCATATGGTTTTAAAAGATACTTTTTTACCCTTGATATCGACTTTATTCACTACAATCTTAGCCGTTACTGTATCGCCAAGATATACAGGTCTTTTAAAGTTCAAATTCTGACTCACATAAACACAACCTTTGCCAGGTAGTTGCGTTCCAAAAAGTGCAGAAAAAAAGCTTGCACTTAACATTCCATGTGAAATTCTTCCTTTAAACCTTGAATCACTCGCATACACATCATCCATATGCATAGGATTTTTGTCACCTGAAACAGCTGCAAATTGCTTCACATCTGCATCTGTAATCGTCTGAGAATAACTAGCACTCATCCCAATCTCAATTTCAGTTATATTATATGATTCCTTCATTTGACATCTTCTCCCATTCCAAGATAACTTCTTCTGGATAACCTCTTGTAAAATGATTTCTCCAAGGATAAGCAGGTCTTCTAGTTCCATCTTTTAACCTTATCTTGGATGCTATACATACCTTCTTAGCGGGATTTCCACTATACAGCATGCCTGCTTCAGTTTTTACACCTAGTAAAGAGTTTGCCCCAATTAAGCAGCCTGTTTTTATTACTGTATTAGGCAGTATCACTGACATCGTTGAAATAACAACAAAGTCTTCTACCGTAACACCTTGTAAAACCTCACTTGGCGGATGTGGGTCGTTTGTTAGAACAGCATAAGGAAAAATCCAAACAAAATTTCCAATTTTTGATTTTTGCCCTATATGTACATTACTATGCATCCTCACATAATCACCAATAGAGCAATGACCTTGAATATCTGTTAATGTGCCTATATGTAAATTTTTACCCGCGATTATTTTTTCTCTAGCTGTTACTCTGTGCCCCGTTATTAATTTTTCTTTAAAAAAAGAGCCTTCATAAAAAATACTATGAGAACGAATATAAGATTTTTTTCCTATATATAAATTTATTCCGCCTGAAAGATGGTTTTCTACACCAATCTCGCAATAACCTTCTATAGTTGTATTATCACAAATTTCTACATTGTCATATATTGTGGTGAATTGACCTATTCTAACATTCTTACCAATTTTTGCCCTTGAAGAGACAATTGCTGTTGGATGTATCGTATTATTGCTTGACATTTATTGTCCTTATAAATTTATCATAATCACGAATGTAATCCAGCTCATCATAATATTCACTTGCCAATACCATCAGGACACAATCGGGACTAAAATCGTACATTTCTCGCCAAGTTAAATCATCAATTAAAAGACCTATTGTTGACTTGTCGAGCACAACTTCTTCGCGTTGCTTGCCATTGTCTAAAACAAAACGACAACTACCCGTTACGCAAACCGCAACTTGTTTTAAGTTTCGATGCGCATGAAATCCGCGAGAAACACCTTCTTTTGTACCAAAGATGTAATACACTCGCTTAATATCAAATGGCACGCTTTTGCTACCCTCTAATGCAACAAGCGATCCACGCTCATCCCCTAAAGGCTTAAAGCTGATTGTTTTAATTAAACTCACTTTGTTTCACTTTTAATCAAATCCATTAAATATTGCCCATAGCTATTTTTAGACAGGGCTTTAGCGGTTTGCATCACTTGTTCGTTACTTAGCCAACCATTATTCCAAGCGATTTCCTCTAAACAGGCAATTTTATACCCTTGGCGTTTTTCAATGGTTTCTACAAACATCGCAGCCTCTAAGAGACTTTCATGTGTGCCAGTATCTAACCAGGCAAAGCCTCGACCTAGTAACTCAACATTAAGATCTCCACGCTCCATATACATTTGATTAAGCGTTGTGATTTCTAGCTCGCCACGATGCGAAGGTTTAACTTTTTTAGCCATTTCGACCACATCATTGTCGTAAAAATACAAACCTGTAACTGCAAAGTTGGACTGTGGCTTTTCAGGCTTCTCTTCAAGGCTAATTGCTTTTTGATTTTCATCGAATGCAACTACACCAAAACGCTCTGGATCTTTAACTTGGTAACCAAATACAGATGCACCACTGTTTCGACTAGCGGCACTCTTTAAAATAGGAGTGAAGCCTTGCCCCCAAAATATATTATCACCAAGAACCAAGCAAACACTATCGTTACCAATAAACTCTTCTCCAATAATAAAGGCTTGTGCCAGTCCATCTGGACTAGGTTGTATTTCGTAAGTTAAATTAATGCCAAAGTCTGACCCATTACCCAGCATACGAATAAAACCTTCTTGATCTTCTGGAGTTGTAATAATCAAAATATCTTGTATACCTGCCAGCATAAGTACTGATAGTGGATAATAAATCATAGGCTTATCATAAACAGGTAATAACTGCTTTGAAACACCCTTTGTTATAGGATAAAGGCGTGTGCCTGAGCCGCCTGCTAGGATTATTCCTTTCATGATTTAACCACCCCTAATCTCTCACCTTGGTAACTTCCATCTTGCACATGTCCACACCAGGTTTTGTTATCTAAATACCATTGAATAGTTTTCTTAATACCTGTGGCAAAAGTCTCATCTGGTGTCCAATTTAATTCATTGGCAATTTTGGTGGCATCAATTGCATATCTGACATCATGTCCCGCTCTATCACCGACATAAGTA
>Ga0233441_1002636_pt1 | contig 12943 bp, 14 predicted proteins | sample SI_123_September_4_FD_182781 | JGI IMG/M metagenome (GOLD analysis project Ga0233441, IMG submission 182781) | Seawater microbial communities from Saanich Inlet, British Columbia, Canada - SI_123_September2016_135_MG | ecosystem: Environmental > Aquatic > Marine > Inlet | place: Canada: British...
CTAAAGAGAGTCCTTATGCTGCCCTTAACAGACGAGTTATCTTCTTTGTGATACTAGGTCTCATTGTTTTCACTTTAGTAGCTCCTGTAGCCTTTAATGTGGACACAGTGATACCAACTGTACGTGAGGGTTTTAGTTTACTAGGGATACAGATAACACCTGATGAGATTGAGTATGTAACAGTCAAAGGTATGCTGAAGTTCAATGAGATATTTGAGTGGGCTGCTATGATAGTAGAGTTTTATGTCGGTACACAAGCTGCAAAGAGGACGTAGATAATTAACCTATGTTATGTAGTCAAGAAGCAGTCAAGAAACAAATGCTTTAGTAGATAGGGTTACAGAGGTTTTAATGTTAAGTAACAATAACAAGGAAGTTAAGTAATGAATAATTCTGAAAGACAAAAGTGTGAAGTATGGACTCGTGTTATGGGCTACCACAGACCCGTAAGTAGCTTTAACATTGGCAAGAAGGCTGAACACGCTGAGAGAGTATTCTTTAGGGAGACTACCAAGAATGATAAACAAGATTAGTAAATGTATTATCGTATTTGCAGTAGGTGTAACTTTATCGTTAGCATCACTAGCATTCTTTAATCAAATAATGGCAATGCCTCAACAAGCTATGACAATGGGTTCTATGATGGTTATAGGTGCTGAAAAGCCCTGTGACTGTAGATGCCCGAAACCTAATTAATAACTAAGGAGTAATAAGATGTTGAAATATAACGTAGAAGTTACAAATAAGAAAGTAGAAGTAAAGGTAGAACTTAAAGGTACTACCGCTAAGAAGAAGCCAGTTAAGAAAAAGACTGCTAAGTAATTGATTTAACTACATAAATTGTATTATAATGCACTAAACGGAGAACCTTATGACCTTTAGAGAACTTATTAATGAAGTCCTAATCAGGTTGAGAGAAGACACCATTGCTACCGATTGGTCGGGTAATATCAATGATAGTACAACAGTAACTGACTATCAAAAGGTTATTGGCTCACTGATTAACGACTCTAAACGTAACATCGAATCATATCACGACTGGTTAATCCTACGTGAAACTGTAGATATTTCAACTGTAGCTGGTACTAGAAACTATAACTTAGCTTCAGGTCAAGAGATTAAGATACTTGATGTTGTTAATCAAACAGACGGTCAACGTCTAACTCAAGTGTCTAGGCAGTACATGAACTCTGTTATGTATCCTACTACCGCTAATGGCTACCCTTTATACTATTCATTCAGAGGTTCTGACTCTTCTAACAATCTAAAGATTGACTTAGAGCCTATACCTTCAGCTGTTCATACTCTTTCATTCGATATGGTTAAGTATCAGGATGAGTTGAAGACTGCTTCTACTTCACTTAAGTTACCAGATAAACCTGTTATCTTAGGTGCGTGGGCTAGAGCTATTGCTGAGCGTGGTGAAGACGGTGGTACACAAACTAGTGTAGTTGCTGCTGAAGTTGCTCAATCTTTATCTCAAGCTGTTATGGTAGATAGTGGTAACACTGAGTATGAAACTGATTGGTACGTTTCAAGTAATTATCAACATAATAACCGTTAATGGCTAAGCAATTATCATATAAGCCACTTAACAACATTGGTGTTAATGGGCTTAATACTCAATCAAATCCTACTACTTTAGATTCTAGTTGGCTAACTGCTGCTGAGAATATTGTACTTAGAGAGTCAGGTCGTATCTCTTTTAGAAAAGGATTTAAGCAGAAAGTCTTAGCTACTACGTTACCTATTGGTTCTATAGGTGAGAATGAAGCTGGTGTAGTTGTAGCAGGTGTAGGTACTAATATGTACACGGTTGACTTTACAACACCTGACGCTCCTTGGACAAATGTTTATGCTGTTCCTAGTGGGACTGCTTCTGATTGGGAGATATCTCCTCTTAGAGATGAGCTTTATTGTATGCAAGCTGCTCATGAGATGATGGAGTTTGATTCTGGTACTTGGCTTCCTATTAGCTCAACATCTGGTTATAACGCTACAGCTGCTTCTCTTATTACTGTAATGAATCCAAGCTGTGGCATGGCGTTCTACGGAAGAATGTGGGTTGGTGGCTGTGCGCAAGACAAAGGAACTCTTTTATATTCAGATACATTGAACGCTCATAAGTGGGGTTCGGGTGCTGCTGGTTATATTGATTTACATACAGTATGGGATAGTGATGAGATTGTATCTGTCGCTCCTTTCTATGGTAAGTTAGTCATCTTTGGAAGACATAACATTGTTATCTATAATGGACCTACTGACCCCTCTACTATGGTGTTAGATGAAGTTATCCGTGGTGTTGGTTGTGTGTCAAGAGATTCTGTTGTTGCTGTAGGTGATGACTTAATGTTCATGTCAGATACTGGCTTACGTTCATTATTCAGAACTACTGAGAAAGATAAGCTACCTTTAACAGACCTATCTCTAAACATTAAAGATACTATCGTTAGAAACATTGCTTCTGATAGTAATATTAAGTCTGTTTATATTGAAAGTGAAGGTGTACTGGTTGTTACTTTTGTTACTCTAGGTATTACTTATGTCTTTGACATTAAACATAAGACACCTAATGATGCTCCTCGTATTACTACTTGGTCTTTCTCAGGTGAGAGGTCTCCGACTTCTTTGTTCTACTCTGCAACTCAAGGCTTCTTGGTTGGTCAGGAAGCAGGCTCTATTGCTACCTATGAAGGCTACTATGATAAAACTTATGTAAGCGGTGGTACTTATACTTCAATTCCTTATAACGGTAAGTTTAAAACTATATGGATTGACTTAGGTAATTCAGTTATAGCTTCTTTATTAAAGAAACTTAAAGCAGTTATCAGCGGTGGACCAGGAACTAATGTCGGCTTACAATGGTACAAAGACTTTAGTGTTACACCTTCACTTTCACTTGGCTTTACACTTAATCCTACATCATCAGGTACTTCTGCTTTATGGGGAGCTTCTACATCATTATTTGGTGCTGCTAAGTATGCCCCTATCTATGGTTTAAGAGAATACAATATACCTTTATCAGGAAGCGCTAAGTTCTTACAATTAGAAATGAGTGCTGAGACGGCTGGTTATACAGCTTCATTACAAGACTTAACATTATTATATAAAGAAGGAAAAATACGATGAGTAATTATACTATTGCCGTTGCATGGTCTGGTAAGGATGCCTTATCGGATTCAGACTCAGCTAAAGTAATATCAGGTGCAGACTTTAATACAGAATTTACAACTGTTCAAACCGCTGTTAATACAAAGGCTGATGTCAATGGTTCAGCCACTGAATCGTTTAGTGCTACTACAGCTACAGCTGGAACTAACACTACACAGGTAGCCACTACAGCATACGTAACTACAGCAGTTGCAGCAGTTGATTTGTCAGCTGTTTATCCAGTAGGAGCTATTTTTACTACTGTTACCGCTTATGCTAATTCAGCAGCCGTTGTAGCGGTTATCGGTGGCACTACATGGGTCTCATTTGCAGCAGGTAAAATGATAATGGGTGTTGATACTGGTGATACAGACTTTGATACTGTTGAAGAAACTGGTGGTGCTAAAACACATACATTAACAACAGCTGAAATGCCGTCACATAATCATAACTGGGCGGCTGGTGAATACTCTGGTGGTAATGATTATGGTACTAACTTACTAGGCGCTAATAACACTTACGCATCAGGCACGGGAGCTAGTCAAAGTATGACTACTTCGTCTACGGGTAGTGGTTCATCACACAGCATTATGAACCCATATATCACTGTATATATGTGGAAGAGAACAGCTTAAATGAAAGACCTAGATGAACAATTACCTACATTTAAAGAGAACCTTAACTACTGGTTAATAGGAAACTCTAATGCTATAGTGTTTTGTTTAGATATGATTAAAGCTATTCACTTATGGGATGACTTAATTGATAAAGATAATGAATTAAAGGATGAAGAGATTAATGATGTGTTTACATTCTTAATGGTAGATATGCCAATGAATCCCTTCTATGCAGTTAATCAAAGAGATATAGCTCCTATGATGCAGAATATAATACTCAAGTGGCATACAGCTAATGTCTTTGAGAAAGAGAAAGAAGTTAATGATGTTGATAAAGCTTATATGCTGAGAGCTGAACTCTATCAACTATTTGTTTTATGTGCTACCTTGATAGGTGGTCGTCAATGGGGTAGAGATATGTCAGTAAGTATTTGGAGAAGTTACATCGAGAGTGTGGATGAATTAAAGAAGGAGGTAAGTCATGCCTGATATAGGAAGTGCCATAGGCGGAGGTATTAGTTTACTTGGTCAAAGAAGTGCAAGGAAGTCACAAGCAGCAGCTTCGGATGCAGCTTCAAGGGAGGCTGAGCTAGCTTACCAAAGGTCATTACCTTGGGATGTCAAAGGTGCCTTCGGTGAAGCTGAATATGATGAAGAAGGCAGACAGCTTGATATGTCTTTATCTCAACCTTGGCAGTCTGAGTATGACCTTGCTATGCAGGGAGCTAAAGACCAACGTGGTTATATTGCTGGTATGGAAGCAGACCCTTATGCAGCTGGTCAGAAGTTCTATGAACAGCAGAAGGCTCTTTATGCACCTGACCAAGAGAAAGATAGATTAGATTTAGAGAAGAGATTACTAGGCCAAGGTATGTTTGGTTCAAGTGGTGGAGCTGCTCAGATAGAAGCTCTACGTAAGGCTCAAGCTCAAGTAGATTTACAAGCACAGTATGGTGGTTTAGAGAAGGCTCAAGGTCTGATTGATACTTATAGAGGTAGAGCAGCTACTGATTTAGGTATGGCTGAGACTATTGGTCAGATGCCTCAGAAGTATGCTGAGACAGGTAGAGGTATTGGTACTGGCATGAGTTCTATTGCAGGAACAGCTGCTCAGTTATCAGCTCAAGCTGCTCAAGCTCGAGGTGCATCCCAAGCTAGTTCGGCTTTAGGTATGGCTAACCAGTTCAGTGGTTTAATACGACAACCTAATGGTGGTGGTTTCATGGGTTCAGGTTATTTCCCTACCTTTGGTACATCTACTACAGGCGCTACTACTGGTGGTATGTTATATGGCCAAGCACCTATGGCTGGCTTTAATTTAAGGTAGGAGAATATTATGGCATTTACACCAGATGGTATGTTTTATTTAAGTCAGGCAGACTTACAACCTTCTATGGATACATTAGGTACAGGTTTTAGAGGTATGCTTGGTCTTCAGAATAAGGAAGAGGTTATTGGTTCTATCTTACAAGATGCTGATTACTCTACTCCTGAGGGACGTAGGGCGGCTTTAGACCAGATTAGACAGATTGACCCTGTTAGATGGGAAGAACTTAATCAGAAGAACATAGACTTTGAGAAATCTGAATTAGAAGTTAAAGGCATGAGAGGTATCCCTGAGAAGACTACTTACTTTAGAACTCAAGTAGAACCTAATCTTATCAGTAATTTCGTTAAAGACGCTATAAATGTTGAAGGTATCTCTACTTTCGCTGAGTTTTCTAATTACTTAGATAACTTAGTAGCCGCAGGTACTATTAAAACTGGTGAACGAGCTAGTAAGAAATCAGCTTTGAAGGCTTTACTGCAACAAGAGAGGAAAGATTGGATGTCTCTTAATAAGTATAAGAGTTTAGAAGATATTCAAGCTGGTTATGCTCCAATAGGGAGTAATGTTACAAGCTTTAAAGAATACCCTGAAAAAGTACAGACTCCTCCTTCTACACCTAAAGGAGATAGTAACCCTTCCCTAGTCGATACTTATGTTAATAAGCCTGTAGGAGCTGGTGTGGAAGCTCTAGGAGAGTCAGGCAAAACAGTCTTAGACTATATCATTGCAGGTGAACTACAGCATGATGTACTAGGTAAAGATGTTAGTGATGCTATTAACAAGTACATTAATCAACCTATTTCCAACTTGTTTAAATAATGTTTGACCCTTTAGCATACAATTATGACCCTGAGGTTATGGCTGCTCAAAAGCAGCTTGATGAAGCTAGACGTGATAAGTCGTTAGACTTTAATGAGGGTTTCACAGGTGGTCAAGATTTAAGTACAGATGAAGGTAGGCAAGCTTGGGCTACGGCTGGTCTTCCTGGTTTATTACTTAGTAAGCTATATGATGAAGACTCTCAGAAAGAGTGGTTCATTCAAAGAAATGCTGTAGATTTAGGTTACAACCAATTAAAAGACATTATTGCAGCTTACGATAATATAGCTAAAACTAGACGTTTAACTAAACAAGAACAAGATAGTTATTCAGAAGCTGTAGGTAGAAGAGCTTTACTAGAGGAAGACTTATCTTTTGTTTATGATAACTTCGATGGTGATTTAGATGCTGTTATAGATGTAAACGGTAAATCCTTCAATGACAGATGGGGTATTGATGTTGATGAAGAAGGTAACTTAAGTGACTTATTAGGGTTATTTGCAGAGAATCCTTCTTTTGCAGCAGGTGCTATTACTGCTGATGTTATTAAAGAGCTACCTTTACTAGGTGTAGCTAAGATACTAGGTATTGCACATAAGGGTTTAGACATGGCTACCTTAGTAGCTAAAGTTAATGCTAAACTTAATAAGATAGAACCTAAGGTATTAAGAGGATTATCTAAATTAGGTACAGGCTCAGCAGCGGGTGCTGGATTAGGCGCTGCGTATGAGGGTGCTTATTCTTGGCTGGAGCAAGGCGAAGTAAAAGGAGCAGATGTCGCTTTAGGTGCTAAGTTCGGTGGTACTTTTGGTCTATTAGGTGGAGCAGCTTTAATGCTTAAAGGACCTAAGTCTAAAGCAGTAGCTTCAGAAGTAGAAACAGTAGCTCCTGCTGTACAACCTAAGACTCCTAGAGAAGTAAGTGCTATTAAACAAGTAGAGAAAGTCTTAGAGACTACTGATAGTGACAGAGTATCTGCAATAGCTAAAGAAACCTCTATCTATCCTGAAGTAGAGCATGAGATTAAGAGTATCTCAGGTCATGTTAATGATGATATAAATGATTCTCCTTTTATCACTACGGACTTTGAAGGTAAGGTTAAGACTATTGTCAATGAGATGCTGTTAAAGAAAACTCATAAAGGCATGTTACAGCAACTTGATGAAGCTTTGAAGACAGATGGTAAGTTCAGAGGTGTCCCTGCTAGTTACATTAGAGGTAGAGACATTCAGAACTTAAAGAATCTTGATACTTTCCGTATGTTTGGATTAGCACATGAGAAAGCTAAAGGTGTCTTGATTATGGACGCTCAAAGTAAAGGTAAGCCTATTCCTAAAGATATTGAAAGAATGTCGTGGACTATGGCTTTGAATGAGTTAAATAAGATAGATGCTGAGAGAGCTAATCCTAACTCTATGAAGCAGATAGATGAAGCTACTCAATTAACACCTGAAGAACTAGAGGCTGAGCGTATAAGAAAAGCTAGACAGTCTGCAGAAGAACCAACAGAAGAAACATTACCTGAGCCTGCTACTACACCTATTGCTGACTTTATTAAGAAGCATCCTAAGACATCATTAGGCTTAGGAGCTGCTGCGGGTTATGGCTTAGCTGCAGAGAATGAGAAGTTATCTGGTGTTGCTTTAGGAGTAGGAGCTGTACTAGGTGGACCTGCTGCTTATAAAGCTATTACTTCAACTGCCTTGAAGGCTTCAGCTATGAAAGCTAAGGTAGCTATGTCTAAAGATATTGAGAGATTCTCTGCTGAATCTAAAGCTTTAGAAGTTCAGATGCAATGGTTACTAGAAGACGTTAAAGAAACATTCAATACACCTTCTTTAGGATTAGCTTTAATTAAATCATTAGAGGAAGGGACTACCAAAGGCTTAACTAAGAAGCAAATAGAAGTTAGAAACAGCGTTAGGACTCTCTTAGATGAGATAGGAACTGAAGCTGTTAAGTCTGGAGTTTTAAAAGATAAAGGTGATGTTACTCAGATTAGGTTCGGTAAGATTATTAATAAAGACAAGCAAGGTCATTTTCTTAATAACTACTTCCCTCACTTATTTGATGTAGACATATCAGAAGAGAAGTTACAAAGCTTAATTAATGTTTACCTTAAGGAAAGTAAGAGTGGTACTCAGAGAACGATGATGGGTACTATTGAGGAACTTCAAGCTAAACATCCTGAGCTTATTGCCGACCCTGTTAGAGCTTTAGATACTTACACTAGAGCTATGACAAGAACTATCTACGGTAAGAACTTAATTAACTCTATGCAACAGTTTGATTTAAGCTCTTCAGGTGGTAGGATGTTACCTGCCTTAATGTCTAAAGATGCTTATAAGAGTTTAATTACAACTAAAGCTAAGCACGGTGGTTTATCTAATCAAGAAGAATTACACTACACTGAGTTTGAACATCCTACGTTAAAGGGGTTTGTTGCTCACTCTGATATTAAACCTATGATGAATGAGCATTTCGTCTTAATACGTAGAGGTGGTTTATCTGATGTTAAAGAAGGCATCCTTAAGCTCAACAACGGACTTAAGAGAATCTTCGTATTTGGTTCATTGTTCCACGCTCAAGCACTTGTTTTATCATCTATGTACTCCTTAGGGGTAACAGGAGCTATTAAAGGTTTAGGTAGAAAGATTAATGTTACAGACCCTGAGACAGGTAAAGTGATTGGTCAAAAAGAAGTAACATTAGCAGACCTTAAGTTAGGTACTGGTCAGTTTAAAGAGTTTGCTTTAGAGGCTATTAAAGATGGTCTAGGTATTATTAATGTTAAGTCTTCTGATTTAGTTAACCCTGGTTTTGATGATGTATCTAAATTATTAGAGAAGGGTGGCTTATTAGGTCAGACATTAGGTAAAGGTTTTGATAAGATTGACCATATTACTTGGGAACAATTACACGATAGATTTAAACTAGCTACTTACATTCAAAAGAAACATAAGTTACTAGACGAGAACTTAAAGCTACCTGAGTCTCAAAGGTTATCAGAAGAAGCTATAGGTAAGTTATCTGCAAGATATGCTAATGATGCTTATGGTGGTTTAGATTGGAACGACTTTGGTACTTCTTTATACACTTATGCTCAAAACAATCCTACGAAGATAAGAGGTATCTTAGCTGATAAACTAGCTGGACTTGTACCTGCTAATAAACGTAGATGGTTAAACCTTGGCTTGTTTGCACCTGACTGGACTATATCTAACTTAAGAATTGTAGGTAATATGTTCTTTCATGGTAAGAAGTATAGTGAAGGTTTCCTTAAATCCCTACATAAGGGAGATACTGCAGCTTGGAAGTCTAAGGAAGGTAGAGAGTTATCTATGGCATTTAAGATGTACGCTGCGTATACAGCTAAAGCTGGAGCTATTACTTCTGGTATGTGGTGGGGAATGATGCAGGTTAACAATGCCTTATGGGAGAACCCTGAGCCTACTGCTGATGGTCTATTCGAGTTCTGGTTTGGAGAAGACTCAGGTAAGATGGAATTAGGAGGAGGTGAATCTATGGTTATCTCTAAACAGATTTCAGAGCCTTATCATTGGTTAAAACATCCAAGACATACTTTATTAAACAAGATGTCTATTGTTCCTAAGTCAGTGATGGAAGGTATGTATAACAAACAATGGTTCTCTCTTAAGAAAGGCTTCCCTATGGGACCTGCTATTACAGACCCTGATGGTACCACTCATTATACTAAGTGGATATTGGGTAAGGCTATTCCTATTTCTATGAAGCCTTTAGTAGATGACCAATTATCTGCTTCAGAGAGATTAGAAAGAACAGTAACAGGATTCTTCGGATTCCCGCAGTATGGTACTTATTACGATGATGATATAGACTATAGTAAATATATAAAGAGAGACTTTGAATTATAATTAATTAATTAAACGGAGAAATAACATGGCATACGGTGGAGCAAGTAACGCAGTTCTTAACAATGAGGCAGGCGCAGTGCGAGGTGAGATAAGTGATATATTAAGGGATGAGATAATTGACTTCCTAGAGAATAATGATTTAAAGGCGACATCAGAAGAGTTTGGTATCTCTGAAGCAGACCTAATAGATGATTACGAAATCAATGACATGATTGAGTATTATAAAGAACAACGAGGCGGTACTCCTACTGAAGGTGTTGATAGTAGTATGGTTGACATGAATGACCCTGACTTCCAATTAGCAGGTATTAATCCTGAGTATGAAGGACCTGGTAGAGATGTAGTTACTATTGATACTTCAGGTAATATTGACCCTATGCTTATAGGTATGGCAGGTGGTGGTAAAGGTGGTATGTTTAAAGAAGGTGCTAAGAAGTTAGCTAATAAAGTCCTTGCTAGTAAGTCTCTTAAAGCTAATCAGAAAGCTAATCGTGGTGTTGAAGGTCCAGTTGTTAAAGGTGCTTCAAGAACTCTTAAAGATTCTAACTTACGACCATCTGTTGCTAATAAGACAGCTGATAGATATAAGTCTATGTCTGATAAAGTTACAAAGGACAGAGCAGTTAAAGCAGGAACTACTGCTGCCGTTGCAACAGGTATTGGTCTTATGGGTAATAGAAATAAAGATGGTGACTTCGAGAAGGTAGATTTAGGAAGACCTGAGATATACTCTGAAGAAACTGGCTTTAATAATGAAGCTAATAATAGAGCAATGATTAAACAGATGAATGACCCTGATGGTTTCTTACAACGTCAAATGCGTAAGAAGTCAACCTCTGGTAAGACTGAACAGTTTGGTCAAGAAGATGGTCGTATTGTTAAGACTGAGGCTGAAGAACCTGAGACTATGGGTAACCAATATGGTTATCATAAGAGAGAAGGACAGAACTTCTGGACTGTTAACAATGATGACCCTTACTGGGACACTCATGAGATGGGTACAGGTGATGCTTGGTCAGATGCAGAGTTAAAGAAAGCACCAGCTAAAGAGTTAGATTGGTCTAGTTGGTTTAATTAAAGGAGAATGTAATGAGTATAGCAAGAGGTTTAACTAAGGCTGCTAAGGCAGCTAAGAAACAATCAAGAGGTTTAACTGGTAATCGTAACTCACAAGGTGACTTTATGCCTGAAGATATTCAGACTAAAGGTGTTCAGGAAGCAGTAGCTCCTGATATTCAGAACTACATTGATGATGTTAAGAAACAGATTGATGAGATAGAGAATAAAATTGAGGACCAAGAGGTTTATGTTCAGGAGTTAACATTAAATCAAGAGATTAGTCCAGATGATGTAGCAGACCTTGACGCGTTATATGCTCAGAAGTTCCAGTTATTTGATGATTTAATTACTAAGTTAGAGGATAATAATATCCCAGTCCCTTCAGAAGTTAGAGAGTTACAACTAAGCCCTGCTGAACGGGACCTAGAAGGGATGTACGATGTTATGAGAAGAGAGGCGGATGAGCGAGAGGCACATGAGCAAGAGATAGCCCGTGCCTATAATGATGACCCTGACCCTACAGGTGGCTGGGCTATGTGGAACTCATAATGTACTAGACCCACTTAAATCCAGACGAATCCAGACCTGCTGTTTTATATTGAGACATCAGGTCTTTTTCGTTACGGGTGTTACACCTTTCTAAGTAATGGGTGTAGGCATCATCATAGTTACCCCCTGACTTAGCTACCTTGTCTGCGTAATCTTCTGCTAATGCTTCGCATATCTCTTTCTTATTCATTTACTATCTCCGTTTGTTGATATTCAATACGGGGAGTGGCTGAGTAATACTTCATAGCTTTAATCATAGCTATCTGCTTGTCATTCTCGTAGTACACACCTTCAAGTGAATCAAGAATAGCTTTGATGTAGTTGTCTATGTCACAGTTATTGTCACATGGTTTACCATTCTTCTCTAGCTTCTTCTTCTTAGACCAAGATTTAGGCATAGCTACATAGAATGTAACTTGTACATAGATAAGTTGTTTAGTTGGTGTGAAGATAATATTCTCAGTTAACTTAGTCATAGCAACCTTGAAGGCGGTGTACTTCTTAGGAAAGAAGGTACTCCATCTGGTTACTCTAGGTCTTGATGCTACGACTGGTGCTAAATTAAAGGTTACTTTCACTTTACTCTCCCCCGAAAGTTCTTACTATACCATTATTTTAGAGCTTGTGTTATTTTATCTAGCTTACCTTGTTGTTGAATAAGTTCTAGCTTCTCTAAAGCGCCTGTGAACCTTTCAAGTATTAAGGTATATTTCTCTAATTCATCTAAACTAGCGGCGCTTTTAATACGCCCTATACCAGTAGCTAATGATTCAGAGTTCTTACGAATCCCTGTTGATATACGCTTAGCATTACTTATAAACTCACTCTCTTTATCGTTTAAACGGTCTATGTTCTTACTTAAGTTATCTACAGAGTTGTTAATCATAGTGTTAGCTTCTTCTACTTCTGTTGTCATCTTCTTACTCCTTCTTTTGAAATAATTAATTCCATTGTTGATATCATTTAGTGCCATTTTCATTATATTACCGCTATCAAAGAGAGGTCCATCTTTACCGTATCTTACAGGGGTTAGTAAATTCATAGCTACTTCTCATCAAAGTAATCATAAATCTCAGGCACCTTAGGGTAGTTCTGTACATCAGCTAAGAACCTAGGTCCAGTTGAGTAGGCAAACACCTTAACATCTGGGAAACAATGCTTCTTATATATACAGTAACTACACTCCATAGCTAACTTCATGTTCCCTGACTTACCTTCAGGTACAGTATCGAAGCATTGCTCTGGGATTTGCTCATCCTTCACCATACATTTCAGGTAATCGATACGGTCTCGGATAGAATCATCGTACTTGAAGCTCTCTAAGTGAGTACATAGATGTCCACCTACCTTATCAATTACTAACCATCCACCTTCATCGTGTCCTAGGGACTCAGCATAGCCTCGTAGTTGGTCGATATAACCAAAGGGGTCATCGTTTCTAAGGTTACCTTCTTTAAACTTCTTAAATCCAAAGGGTGAAGCTGTCTTAACATCTATCAACATCCCATCAATTAGACAATCCA
>Ga0233441_1002676_pt1 | contig 12840 bp, 10 predicted proteins | sample SI_123_September_4_FD_182781 | JGI IMG/M metagenome (GOLD analysis project Ga0233441, IMG submission 182781) | Seawater microbial communities from Saanich Inlet, British Columbia, Canada - SI_123_September2016_135_MG | ecosystem: Environmental > Aquatic > Marine > Inlet | place: Canada: British...
AAAAATTGAAGCTGATTACATTTTAATAAAAGAGACAATAAATGAGATAATGAAATGCAAATTTTAATTAGGCGAGTTAGTTTGAAATTATGAAAAAATTAATATATTCACTTTTGTTCTTGTTGTTATCAGTCAGTATTTTTGCAGATAACCAGATCGATTTAATACAACAGGATGCGATAAGTTCTTATAATGATAAAGATTACCAGACAGCTTTAGAAAAATTTAGTCTTTTAGAAAACGAGGGCATAATAAATGCTGACCTCTACTATAATATTGGAAATTGCTATTTTAGAATAAATGAGGTCGGAAGATCTATACTCTATTTTAAAAAAGCTATAAAAGTAAGGTCCGATCATTCGGCAGCCAGAAGAAACTTGGAATATGCTCTTACTTTTACCATAGATAAACAGGAATCCGATGATCAAAGTGTGATCAGATCTTTCTGGCTAAGGGCATTTGATTCTATCTCTATAAACCTGTTAGCTATCATTACACTTATTATTTTCAGTATTATAATAATGTTTATCTGCCTAATGATAATTTATTACAAAAATCGTGAGAAGACAGTTCCAATATTTATAACAACTATTTTTATTTTTCTATTTTTAGTATTCTTTATTATAAGCATTTTAAAATGGCAGGAATTCAATAAAACAGATGAAGCAGTATTACTTAGCACATCGGCTATCGGTTATAGCGGACCGGGTGAAGATTTCACACGCGTTTTCACAATACATGAAGGGATGATCTTCACAATTGAAAAAAGTGAAGATAACTGGAGTCTTATAAAATTGGAGAACGGACTCGGCGGTTGGATAAATAAAGATACTTATGTTAAGATTGATCTAAATTGAATTGTACAAGCACAGTGATACTAAGTTTAGAAAGTCATTGAAGATCCAATTATATAATGAGAAAAACACTACTCTTCCTTTTAACAATAATCTCTCTTCAGCTTAGCGCTAAAGAACTTATTTCTCTTCGTGGTAATCCGGTTCAAGGTGGAATTCTAATTTGCGAGATTCATGATTCTGTAGAGAAATTGTTCCTCGATCATAAAGGAATTCCAATTTCAGAAAACAAAGCGATATTAGGTTTTGACCGTGATGAAAAGCTTAAACATAAATTAACTATTGTACTAGAAAGTGGTGAAATGTTCACTTCAATATTCTACATTACAAAACGTGAATATATTATTCAGCGTATAGATCGAATAGAAAAAAAATATGTAGAGGAACAGCATGATTCAATTCTCATAACAAGAATATCAGATGAATACCACGTTCTTGCAAAAAGACGAAAAAAAATCTTTGAAAATAAGAATATCTATTTTGAAGATTTTTGCATTCCTGTAAAGGGTGGAGAGATAACCGGAGTTTTCGGCAGTCAGCGAATTCTTAATGGAGTTCCCAAAAGACCACATAATGGCTTTGATATTGCAGCACCGGAAGGCATAAACATTTTTGCAATGACAACTGGTGTTGTAGCTCTAACAGGTAATTATTATTATAATGGCAAGTTTGTACTGCTAGATCATGGCAACGGTTTTAATTCCATTTACATCCATATGAGTTCCATTACTGTTGAAGTGGGAGATTATATCCTAACAAATGAGAAGATCGGTGAGGTAGGTTCTACAGGACGTTCAACCGGAAATCACTTACATTGGGGAGTTGATTGGAATTCAAAACGTATCGATCCGGAATTATTGTTAAATATGGAAGATGTATTTTTAAAGATACAAAAGAGATAATCCTCTACTTATAGACACTTATTTGTTCTAACCTCTAATATTTAAACTAAATACAATAACTACAAAAATAATTATTAACTTGCCAAAAATAACTCAGGGCAATCAAAGTGAGAAATATTATTTATAAAAGGAGATTTCATGAAAAAAAAAATTATATTCATTTTACTTTTTATCTCATTGTGTCTGATGGCACAGAATGTACCTCAAACAATTGACTATCAAGGCAGACTTGCCGATAGTGATGGAAACTACCTGAATAGTGTAGTCTCAGTTGATTTTTCAATTTATGGTTCTGAAACTGGAGGAACTGCAATTTGGACTGAGACACACGACGTTTTCTGTGCAAACGGTGTGTTCCATGTGTTACTCGGTTCAACGGTTTCTTTCCCAACCGATCTTTTTGATAGCGCAGATCGCTGGCTGGAACTTATTGTAAGTAACGAAACACTTTCACCAAGAACAGCTATTGCCAGCGTACCTTATTCTTTAAAAGCTGAAGATGCAGATTTACTCGACGGATTGAATTCAAGCAATTTTGCACTTTCGGCTCATAATCATGCCGCATCTAACATAACCAGCGGAACGCTAAATACAGGTCGTTATAGTGCGTATTCAGATCTGTCTTCAGAGGGATATCTGAACAACAATTCTAGTACAGATTTGCTCACCCGTGATCAGGGTGACACTCGCTGGATAAATACTACTGGCGATACAATGACAGGACAACTGATCGTGCAAGATTATGTAGGTATTGGGACAACAACTCCCGGACGTCCACTCACAGTTAACAGTACTGGACCCAATCCTATGCAATGGCAGGTAAATTCTTTAATATTAGGTCAGCTTGGCACAAATGGTTCAGGGGCAGGCGGTCTTTATCTTTATGATAACGAAGCAATCTCTACAGTAATCACTGCCAACGGAGATAGTTATTTGAATGGTGGAAATGTAGGTATTGGAACAGATACACCAACCAGTGAATTAACAGTAGCTGGAACAATTGAGTCTACTACAGGTGGAATTAAATTCCCAGATGGAACAACGCAGACAACAGCAGCATTTGGTGATATTACCTCAGTGACAGCTGGAACGGGCCTCAATGGGGGAGGAACATCTGGCTCTTTGACCCTCAGCGTCAATCCAACTGATTTCAATGCGGTGCCGATCAACTCGGGGGCGGGTAGCCAGTTTAACCTTTCCGAAACACCGCAGACATTTCAGCAGGCTTCCATCAGCGTGCCGGTCACCGGGAGAGTGGTCGTGATGGCAAATCTCGACGTCGCGAAGCACACCACGGCATCCGCATACGCCAACTTCTGGCTCAGCACCTCTGCGTCGTCCACGTACGGGCAATCACCCACGTCTGTCGGCTGGGGGCCGAGTAGCACAGCCTCTGTCGAGTATAGTCATGTTGCACTATCCACCGTGTATTCGGTTTCTGCAGGAACGACGACCGTGTACCTTCGTGGAGGGATGACCGCTGCCGGACAGAGTTTCTACGCGCTTCGAGGCAACATCACGTTGCTGTTCGTGCCCAACTAAAGAATAAACTATATCGGTTCTATTCCTGTGTTGATGGAAGCTATAAAAGAGCTACAGGCCATAAATGAAGAACAACAAAAACAGATCGATGAGTTATTAAGATCTGCCGGAAATAAATAATGTAGGGATAGCTCTCTGAGCTGTCCGATTAAATATTAAAAAAAGGAGAGAATTATGAAAAATTTATTTATCGTCATTTTACTTTTTATCTCAATGTGCCTGATGGCACAAAACGTACCGCAAACAATAGACTACCAAGGCAGACTTGCTGATAGTGATGGGAACTACCTTAACAGTGTAGTCACAGTAGGTTTTTTAATATATGATATTGAAACTGGAGGAACTGCACTCTGGTCAGAAACTCAGGATGTTAACTGTGCCAATGGTATATTCCATGTATTACTTGGTTCCGTAACACCTTTCCAAACCAATCTTTTTGATAACGCAGATTGTTGGTTGGAATTAATTGTTGGTGGAGAGACACTTTCACCAAGAACAACTATTGCCAGTGTACCATATGCTGTTAAAGCAGAAACCGCTTATACATTGCAAAATATGGGTTCCGGCTCAGGTCTTGATGCTGACCTCTTGGATGGACAGGATTCATCTGATTTTATGCCTGCAACTACTACCTGGGGTGATATTACATCTGTAACAGCTGGTACAGGTTTGAATGGTGGTGGCACTTCTGGTGATGTAACCTTAAATGTAAATATACCTTTTAGCCTCACAGGAAATGTTGCTTACCCGAATAGTGTTATTGTAGGTGAAAATACTGATACTGGATCTGGTGTTACTGGCAAAAATATCAGCACAGGTAATTATGGTTATTTAGGTTCATCCGATTTTGGTGTTTCTGGTCGTAATTATGCAAATAATGGTTCTGGTGTTCAAGGTTATAATACTGCACTTCATGGTTCTGGTATTTTTGGAGTCAGCACAGGATACTATGGTGGACTCTTTACAGCAAGTTATAATGGTGACGCTACACATGTTATTCATGCTATGTACGCCGGCTCTGGTGGCTATGATGCAATAGGTGTTTATGGTAGAAGCACTCCATTAGATTTTTATGGTTATGGTGGATATTTTGAAGGTGGCTATCGGGGTATCTTAGGCTTAATATACCCATCCGGAAGTTATCAATATACTGGAGTGATTGGAATTGTTAATGGTGGATCTGGTACAAATTATGGAATTTTCGGATCAGCATCTGGAGGTAGTACAAATTATGCCGGGTATTTCAGCGGTAATCTTCATTATACCGGAACACTTTCCAGTCCTTCTGATGAACGCTTAAAAGAGAATATACAGCCATTTAATAATGCTCTATCAAAAATAATATTAATGGATGTTCACACATACAATTATAAACAAATGATAGATGAAAAGCAATTTGCCCTACCTGAAGGTGAACAGATTGGTCTGATAGCACAAGAACTGGAAAAGATCCTTCCTGGACTCGTTGATGATAATGTTCATTCCTATGACAAAAATGAGGGTGTAGACGGTGCTGAAAAAGATGTTGAAACTACAGAATATAAAGGAATAAACTATATTGGGCTTATTCCTGTATTAATAGAAGCTATGCAAGAACAACAAGAGCAGATAGAAGAGCTGCAAAGACAGTTAAAAAATCTAAGATAAATTAAGAACGTTTAACATGAGTGTGAAATCTGTGTCTCAAAAATGAACTCTAAACTTCAAAATCAGGTTGATTGGTCGTTAATATCGAAAAGAAGATTTATTTGTTTTTGGTTTACTAATTATTAAAGGAGAGACTTATGAAAAAGAAGTTTATTATTTTATTGTTATTCGTATCTTTGTGCTTATGGGCACAGATACCCCAAACAATTGATTACCAAGGTAGAATCGCTGACAGTGATGGAAACTATCTTAATGAGGTAGTCACTTTAGATTTTTTAATTTACAATATGGACACAGGTGGAACTGTACTTTGGACAGAGACACAAGATGTTAACTGTACAAATGGTGTTTTTCATGTTCAATTAGGTGCTGCTACTCCACTTCCCGGTACACTATTTAATATCGCAGATCCCTGGTTAGAGCTTGTTGTTGGTGGAGAAACACTTTCTCCAAGAACAGCTATTGCTAGTGTTCCTTATGCTGTTAAAGCAGAAACCGCTTATTCCTTAGATGCTATGGGATCTGGTTCTGGTTTGGATGCTGACCTTTTAGATGGTTTTCATTCAACTTACTTTATGCCTGCCTCTACCACCTGGGGTGATATTACAGCAGTAACAGCCGGCACAGGTTTGAATGGTGGAGGAACTACCGGTGATGTAACTGTGAATGTAGATGTTCCATTAGTTCTCACTGGTGCAGCAAATGGAGTAGTTGTAGGTTTTGCAACTTCTGGTTATGGAGTCTATGGAGGTTTTGACGGAGCTAATTGGGCTTATATGGGTGATGACAATTATGGTATCTATGCAGAGCTTTATACAACAAATACAGGTAATTATGCAATTTATGGAGATGGAACAGATAGTGATGGTGAAGATGGAACCGGGTACGATGATTCGGAAACATTAGGTGGAGTTAAGGGATATAATTTTTACGGTAATCCTTATACATTTGGAGTTGCTGGTTATTCTTATCTTGATTACGGTCGAAGTGGTGCAACCTTTGGAGGAAGATCATGGTCAGCATCAAGTCTCTGGGGTTGCCTGGCCTATTATAATTCAGGCGGATCAAGCTATGGGGCATATTGGACTAACTCTGGTAGTGGAAGTGGTGATAACCTACCTTCAATAGGAATTGGAATGGGTTCATGGGGAGATCTGTTCGGTGCAGATATACATGGAAACGTTTATGGAACCTTTACTGAAGGTGAAAATTATGCCTTGTATTCTAGTGGTACTGTTTTTAAGAATGATCTGGATGTACATTTGCAAAAAACTGAAAGCAGTAATATGAGCGTACTCTATACAAATGTATCTACAGATGTAACAGTGCAAACAAGTGGCTATGTTACTTTATCTTCCGGAAGATGTGACATTACGTTTGATGAAAATTTCAGCTCAATAGTTTCAGATGACATTCCAATAGTTGTAACCGTAACACCTGTTGGACAAAGTGAAGGTGTCTACATTGAACAAGTAGATAAGAATGGTTTTTCTATCGTAGAAAATAATAATGCTAGAAGTAGTGTGCAGGTAAGTTTTATTGCTATAGGCAGAAGAGCTGGATATGAGAATCCACAACTACCAGCAGAAGTTGTAGCTGCAGACTACACAGATAAATTGGCTCGAGGATTGCACAACGATGCTGACACTGAAACTGATGGTGAGGGATTATACTATGAGAATGGACAACTTAATGTTGGAAAACATTATTCAACACTCCCTGATCCTAATAAACCAGCTGAACCACAAGAATAGATTCTGTAATGTTTAAATAGGAGAAATAAATGAAAAATTTATTTATTACCATTTTACTTTTTACATCATTGTGTTTATGGGCACAGATACCACAGACAATTGACTATCAAGGCAGACTTGCCGATAGTAATGGAAATTACCTTAATGAGGTAGTATCAGTTGATTTTTTAATTTATGATATGGACACTGCAGGAACAGTACTATGGACAGAAACACAAGATGTTAATTGTGCCAACGGCGTTTTCCATGTTCAATTGGGTGTTGTAACTCCACTTCCTACAACACTTTTTAATATTGCTGCTCCTTGGTTAGAGCTAATAGTTGGTGGAGAGACACTTGCTCCACGAACCGAAATTGCCAGTGTTCCATATTCTTTAAAAGCTGAAGATGCTCATTTATTGAATGGATTGAGTTCAACAGACTTTATGCAAGCTACAACAGACAATTGGGTAAATACAGCCGGAGATACAATGACGGGACAATTGATCGTGCAAGACTTTGTGGGAATTGGAACACCAACTCCCGGACGTACACTCACAGTTAATAGCACAGGATCTGACCCAATACAATGGCAGGTAAACTCCTCACCAGTAGGTCAGCTAGGTTCTAATGGTTCTGGAGCTGGTGGTCTCTATCTGTATGATAATGGACCCATTACTGCAAAAGTTGCAGCCAATGGTAATAGTTATTTTAATGGTGGAAATGTAGGTATTGGAACAGATGCACCAACTAGTGAATTAACTGTAGCTGGAACTATTGAATCTACTTCTGGTGGAGTTAAATTCCCAGACGGAACAACACAGACTACAGCATCATTTGGAGATATAACTGCTGTAACAGCTGGTACGGGCTTAAATGGTGGAGGTACTACTGGCGCAGTAACAGTGAATGTAGATGTTCCTCTAGTACTTTCAAGTACAGGGCCAGTGATAAATGCTACATCAACAGGTTATAGTCATGCAATCTTTGGAGAAAACACAGGTGGATCTGATTACTCTGGTGTTTATGGTGTAAGCAATACTCAAGATTATTATGGTTATGGTGGGAGATTTGTAGGTGGATATCGTGGTGTTATGGGCTTGATATACCCAACGGGAAGTTACTCATATCGAGGAGTATATGGTTCTGTTAGTGGAGGGTCAGGTACAAATTATGCCGTATATGGATATGCTTATGGAAGTGGCACAAACTATGCTGGTTATTTTTCTGGTAATCTTAGATATACTGGCACTTTATCTGGTCCTTCCGATGAACGCTTAAAAGAGAATATACAACCGTTTAAGAATGCTCTTACCAAAATAAAATTGATGGATGTTCACACATATTACTACAAACAAATGGAAGAGGAAAAGCAATTTGGACTTCCAGAAGGCAAACAAATAGGTTTAATTGCACAAGAGCTGGAAGAGATCCTTCCTGCTTTGGTATCTGATAATGTTCATTCTTATGACAAAAATGAAGGTGTAGAAGGTGCAGAAAAGGATGTTGATATAATTGAATATAAAGGAATAAATTATATAGGACTAATTCCTGTATTAATTGAAGCCATGCAAGAACAACAGCAACAAATTGAAAATCAGCTACAACTAATAGAAGAACTACAACAACAAATAGATGATTTAAAATAAAAGGAGAGAAACATGAAAGTTAAAATAATTCTTATAATGAGCTGTTTAATTCTTATTTCTCTGGTATTCGCAGATCCTCCTTCTAGTGCAAGCTATACACTAGTTCAACGTGGATTTTTAACTGGTAATTCGAATACAGCTTCTCCCCCAAGTTCAGCAAGTTATGAACTTCCTGAATCTTCAATGCTGGGAATATCCGATAATGCAGCATCAAGTACAGGATATGTACATTATCCCGGATTTATTCAGCCAAATAATCACGCACCTACAATAATTCTACCAGATAGTTTCACATTTGAGGAAGATGATGGACTTGTTGTAGATTTTGCACCATTTATAAATGATGTGAATGGTGATATAGTTGCTATAAGCGTGAGTGGAAACACAGAAGTAATAGTTGATATTGTTGACTTTGTTATAACTTTTAGCGCAACAGCAGATTGGAATGGTACTGAAGCAATTACATTTACTGCTAATGACAACATGGATAGAGCGGTTACTTCGGATGACGTAGATATAATTGTAACACCTGTGAATGATGATCCAACAATTGTTCTTCCAGATGATTTCACATTTGAAGAGGATGATGAATTGGTTGTTGATTTTAGCATTTATATTGATGATGTTGATCTGGATGATCTCTTCCTAACAGTCACTGGTAATACGGAGGTTACTGTAGATATTGATGAACTAGAAGTTACTTTTGGAGCAACAGAGAACTGGAATGGAACAGAAACTCTGACCTTTACAGTTGATGATGGACAAGGTGATCGTGTTTCATTTACAACTAGTAGAAGTTCTCAAAAACAAAAGCAATCTGTTAGTGAGAACAGCAGAGCAACAGCAGATGATGTTGTTGATATAATTGTAACTCCTGTGAATGATGACCCAACAATTGTACTCCCAGATGATTTCACATTTGAAGAGGATGATGGACTTGTTGTTGATTTCACTGACTTTATTGATGATATTGACCTGGATGATCTAACACTTACCGTTACTGGTAATACAGAAATTTCAGTTGATATTGTTGATTTTGAAGTTACTTTTGGTGCAACAGCAGATTGGAATGGAACTGAGACACTAACATTTATAATTGATGACAATGTAACTAGAGCAACTGCAGAAGATGATGTGGATGTTATAGTAACAGCTGTAAATGATGAACCGATTCTTAATGGTTTCCTACCTGAAGAACTAACCTTTACAGTTGTGGAAGATAGTATTGTTACGTTCAGTGTTGATGTTGAGGATATAGATAGTACAATAGAATTTGAATGGTATGTTGATGAAATTCTTCAAGCAGAATTAACAGAAGAATTCGTTCATACTTTCAATGTTGTAGGAGATATCGAGATAAAATCAATTGCATTTGATGAAGATTATGATATCGAAACTATCTGGGTAGTAGAGGTTGAAGCAGGATCTGCAGTTGGAGATATACTTCCTGTAAAAACCAATTTAAGCAAGAACTTCCCAAATCCTTTCAATCCAGAAACTACTATCAATTATTCTATCGTAGATGCTGGAATGGTTAGAATTGAGATATTCAACATTAAGGGTGAGAAAGTACGAACTCTTGTTAACGAGCATAAGAGCATTGGTTATCATTCTACAATTTGGAATGGTAGAGATAACTATGGTAAAGAAGTTTCTAGCGGAATGTACTTCTATAATATGATTTCAAATGATTTTTATAGATTTAGGAAAATGGTTCTGCTGAAATAATTAATTAGTTTACATAAAACAAAAAACCCAGCTGTTTTCGGCTGGGTTTTTTTATAGAAGTATAATATTAAAATTCTTTAGTTAGCCCAAACCTTACAGAAACATCACGTGTAAATTTTGTTTCTGCACTTGTAAGCATTGGAATAGTTATGCTTACTTTTGCCATGCCCATAGAAGTAAGGTAATGCAATTCGGGGGTAATATCTAGAATAAACATACTGGATTCTATCTTATTTGAGCCGTATGGGTTATCAAAGTCACCATCACCATTTGAATATATTAGAAGAGTAACATATCCATCAAACTTCGGCTCAAACTGCAAAAAACCGTATCTCCCTTTTATATTAAATGAATTTCCGAGTTTCACCTTATCCTTATCGCGTCCATTTAATCTGATCTGCATATCAGTAAATATTTCGGAATAAACACCTCGTATTAAAAGTGCATTACCAGAAATAATTAGGTCTGTTGCACCTGAACCCATTGGAGCAGCAAATTCTAATCCATCGATCTTTACAGTTTTATCTTTGCTTCCAGTAGGGAGTTTAATGGAAAAGTTTCCTGCATAATCCACTTGCCAGCCACTAATGTCATTTTTTAAATATGATCTATAAGAAGCAGTTAAAGACATATCACCAATACCAATGGGGCTTTTACTCTTATCAATATAAATAATTGTTTTTCTTATTATTGGTAGATGCGCACCAAAAACGAATTTCTTCCAGGGCATAGAAAATGGGATCTTTATTGATTGCTGACTTTTTGTAAATTCTATCTCAGGTGATATCTGTGTTTTTTCCACAGAAAAAACTGTACCCGTTTTATATAGTTCAAAAGAAATTGAAGGATCCTTTAAAAGGTGTGAAGATTCATCATATTGTGCAAAAATAATTGTTACAGAAAATACCAATAATACAATAAATAAAATTTTCATATTACTCCCCTATAATTTTTACAAGAAGGCGTTTCTTTCGCAAACCATCAAACTCACCATAAAAAATCTGCTCCCAAGGTCCAAAATCTAATTTGCCATTTGTGATAGCAACTACAACTTCCCTACCCATAATGGTTCTTTTAAGATGCGCATCTGCATTATCTTCAAAACCATTATGCATATACTGTGAATACGGTTTTTCGGGAGCGAGTTTTTCTAACCATTTCTCAAAATCGTTATGCAGACCAGATTCATCATCATTTATAAACACACTTGCTGTGATGTGCATTGCATTTACCAGACAAAGACCTTCCTTTATTCCACTTTCTAAAAGACAGCTACTAACATTTAGTGTAATGTTTATAAGTTCTCTGCGTTGAGTTGTATTAAACCATAATTCTTTACGGTACGATTTCATTTACTCTCCTTTTTGCCTCTGACATTCAACAGACTAAACACAATATCTAAATTAACTTATGTATTTAGATTTTGTGTTTATCCGCAAAATCTGTGCAATCCGTGAGCTATTTATTCCAAAACCATCCCATCAAGATGGGCAATAAGTTTCTTCTTAAGTTTTTTATTTATCTTTTTACTTAATGTTCTTATTGCTCGTGCTTTTGCTTCAGTTGCAGAGATATGACCCTCTCTACCTTTTTCTGACATCGATACGACTACATTTCCACTATTATCGGAAACATTTATCTGCAATTCAAAACGAACAAATTCTAAATCTCGTTTCAGATCCGTTTTTTCCAGTAATATCTCTCCATCAATACTCAAAACATTATCTGCAGCAAGTACAAATCCCAGATCATTTACTAACTCTTCTAATAATATTGTAATCTTATTATCTTCATCATTCTGTATATCTATATTACATGAAATTGCAGCAGCAGCGGCTTTTGCATCTTTAACTATTTTGTTATGATTATAGTTTATTTCAAGCATATCAATAGCAGATGGGAAGATTATGGTGAGCTGAGCAAGAAGAATTTCATTATGAGAACTCACAGCAGATGCAGCACTTAGTGAAGCATAATTTAATAATGGATCATAAGTATCATTGGCAATTCCAACAAAATAAGAAATTCGTTCAGCATTTTTGTTTATTTTACTTTCATAGATCTCTGCTGTTTTCAACCTATTTAGATAAGCAATTGTATGAATACGACCCATATCATCAGTATAATTTTCTCCAAATTGAATATTGAAAAGTGTTTGCTGAGATTGTATGTTTACACTTTTTGTTACATCGGTTTGCTCTTCTACATCTGTTTTATTATTTTTAGTAAGTTCCATATAGCGCTGATTCACAGTCTCTTCGGCTCTCACATTAGATTCAAATATTTTAGCCAAATTCCCAGAAGCCATATTTTCTGCGTCGCTTCTTGAATCACCCTCTCCAATTGCAGTAAGATACATTTGCTCCGAGTATACAGCTCTTGGATTTTTCAACCATTCCGGTTTTGAACCTTTCCGCTTTTTAGCATGAGCAGCGCACGAAAGTATTAGAATTAGAGTTATAGCCAATAAAATTGATTTCTTCATGTTTCCTCTCTTAATAATGCCTAATTTAAATAAAATGATTCAAATAGATTCAATCCTGATCTTGTAATATCCTTATCTCCAAGATCATCAACAAAAAGCACAGAACCATTTTTAGAATAGTATTTAATTTTTATGTTATGTATACCGGGAGTAACTTCTATTTCGGTAATAGAAGTTTTTGCTGGGAAGAATCGTGAAATTCTGAGATCAGCATTTTCAGTTGCATCTACAATTGCATCAGTGGCTAATCTGGCAGCAAATCCCAAAAGTTCATTATTTATTTTCTTTTCCATTTCCTGT
>Ga0233441_1002692_pt1 | contig 12776 bp, 13 predicted proteins | sample SI_123_September_4_FD_182781 | JGI IMG/M metagenome (GOLD analysis project Ga0233441, IMG submission 182781) | Seawater microbial communities from Saanich Inlet, British Columbia, Canada - SI_123_September2016_135_MG | ecosystem: Environmental > Aquatic > Marine > Inlet | place: Canada: British...
CTCCCGTATATGCACCACAATTAATAATGGTTTTGATATTATTTTCTTTTATAAACTCTTTAACTTTTTTATGTTCTGTAATATCAAGCTCTTTTGAAGTTGTAAATAAAAAATTATAATCATAGTTTGAAGATAATTCTTTTATCTCACTTCCTACTTGTCCATTTACACCTGTAACTAATATATTAAATTGATTATTCATAATAGTTTACACTATATTTAAATATATCATTTGTCTCAGATAACTTTGGCTGTATTTTATCTTTTGCAGATAAATTCAACTCTTCTTTATCTAAAATCCAATCAATACCCAAATCCATATCATCAAAAGATATCCCTCTATCATTTTCAGGACTATAATAATTATCTACTTTATATGCAAAAGTAGTATCATCTTCCAGTACTATGAAACCATGAGCAAAACCTCTAGGAACTAAAAGTTGTTTTTTATTTTCACCTGTAAGTTTTACAGATACATATTGTCCAAATGTAGGTGAACCTTTTCGTATATCCACCGCTACATCCAAAACACTTCCTTGTATTACTCTTACTAGTTTAGTTTGTGCTGCAGGAGCCAATTGATAGTGAAGACCTCGTAAAACACCTTTAGAACTTTTTGATTCATTATCTTGACAAAATTTTATCTTATATCCTAAAAATTCTTCAAGCTTATCTGCTCTAAAAGTTTCTACAAAATATCCTCTATCATCACCATGTACTTTTGGTTCGATGATTATTACATCTGGTATCTTTGTTCTTGTGAATTTCATTATTTTAAATCTCTTCCTAGTTTTGCTCTACTTATAAGATACTGTCCATATTGATTTTTCTTTAAAGGTTGAGCTAATTCAAGAAGTTTTTCTTTTGAAATATATCCCATCTCATACGCTATCTCTTCAAGACATGCTACTTTTAAAGATTGTCTATTTTCAATAGTTTGGATAAATTGACTTGCTTCTAGTAAACTCTCATGAGTACCCGTATCTAGCCATGCATATCCTCTACCCATAAGCTCAACTTTTAGTCTATTTTCATTTAGATAGTCTTGATTTAAAGTTGTGATTTCTAGTTCACCTCTATGAGATGGTTTTACATCTTTTGCTTTTTTGATTACATCATTTGGATAAAAGTATAGTCCTACTACTGCATAGTTAGATTTAGGATCAGTTGGTTTCTCTTCAAGTGAAGTCACTACTCCATCTTCATTGAACTCTGCTACTCCATATCTTTCTGGGTCTTTTACATAGTATCCAAATACTGTAGCATTATTATCTTCACTCGCATTTTTAACTGATGTCGCTAACAGTTTTGATAATCCATCTCCATAAAAGATATTATCACCCAATACCAAACATACATCATCATCTCCGATGAACTCTTTACCGAGTATAAAAGCTTGTGCTAATCCATCTGGAGATGGCTGTACTACATAAGAAAATTTCATACCTATATCACTACCATCACCCAAAAGCTCTTCAAATCTTGGTAAGTCATTTGGTGTTGAAATAATAAGAACTTCTGTTATCCCTGCAAGCATTAAAACTGACAATGGATAATATATCATCGGTTTATCATATATTGGTACTAGTTGTTTACTTACCCCTTTTGTGATGGGATACAGTCTTGTACCACTTCCTCCTGCTAATATTATACCTTTCATTTATTCTCCTTTTAAAATAATTTTGAATATTGCTCAGAAATCTTTTTCCAAGTATAATTTTCTTCTGCTACTATTTTCATATTTGTAGCAATTTCTTGTAACTTTTCTTTATCTGTATTTTTTAATAGCTCTATCAATTCATCTTTATCATTAAAATATAATGCTTTATTTTGTGTTGTTTCTCTGTTATATTGTATTCCATAGGCAAAAATAGGAAGTTCTAAATACATAGCTTCTACTAAAGATGGATTTGTACCACCTGCACTATGCCCATGCATATAAATATAACAATTACTTCGTATCTGATTTAATAATTGTTGATCATAAATAGGATCTAATAAAAATATATTTTTAAAGTTACTATACTTATTTTTTAGTTCTTTTCCATATTCACTATTTGACCAATTTCCTATGATGACTATATTTAACTCTTCAAATTTACTAAAAGCTTCTAGTATTATGTGTATATTATTCTCAGGTTCTATTCTACATACTTTAAAAGCATATTTTTTATTTAGAAATGGGTACTCATATTTAAGCTCATCGCTCATAGTCTCTTTTGTAACATGGTCAGCACCATAAACAATAAGGGTACTATCTTTGGAATATTCAGATTGCACATACACTTGTATAACTTTATTGTCAGTTACTACTTCATCGGCATATCTTACAGCCAATTTCTCAGAATATTTTAAAAACCACTTAGCACCTTTGCCCCACTTGTCTCTCTTCCATTCCAAACCATCTATATTTACTATAATTCTTTTTTTACTAAAAATTCTAATAAGAGGTAAAATTATACAACCAGACACTCCAAGTATAAGTAATGTATCTGAACTTCCAAGTGATTTAAAAATAGAGATAATATCATAGGGAATACTTTGAACGCCATTGGCATTTAAATTTATATATTTCAATTTAGCACCGTTATGAGTTTCTAGCTTTTCTGCATAACTTTTACTGCTACAATACACTGTCATATCATACTTATCATGTAAGTCTTTTGTTAGATATTCAGTAAGTGTTTCAAATCCACCATATTTTGCAGGGATACCTACTGTTCCAATTATTGATATCTTTTTGATTTTAAATCCTTCCTAAAAGTTTATATTTTATTAATGCCATATATTCATACAATATATTAATATTCAGTTGTAAATATTTTATACTTGGGAAAAAAGAAAAAATATTTAGCTCTGAAGATATTTTATTCGAAACTATAGGTATAACTTTTAAGTTATACATCTCAAATACTTTTTTTGCTCTATATAAATGAGAACTTGATGTAACAAGACAGATATTATTAAATTTATTCTTCACTAAAAAATTTTTAGTATTTTTAGCATTTTCAAATGTATTAAAAGAACTATTTTCAAAAATAACATTCTTTAATTTAAATGTAGATATCACTTGTTTATACTTACTATGTATTCCACTAAAGATAATTAATGATTGGTTTAAGTTTTCTAACTCTAAACCTTTTAATATTCTATCATAATCATATTTTCCACCTAAAATAACAATAGCTTCACAACTTTTTGATATTTCAAAAGGATTCATATCTAATGGTGTACTTAAAACTAAATAACTAACTTTTAATGAAAGCATATAAAATAAAAATATTATTATAAAAGATACTTTTTTAATAAACATATACTATTTACTCACTACTTTTAAAATATTATATTCAAAATTACTACTAGAAAATGCTTTGGCTTTTTCTAAAGCTTTACAAGATAAATTTAATAAAAGTTCTTCATCTTCTGATAATTTTAAAATTAATTCTGATATATCATTTACTTTATATGAATCAATACAATAACCATCTACACCATTATCTACTATTTCTACTGGACCACCAATAGGAGGAACAATACAGGGAATAGCATAATTCATAGCTTCTAAAATAGTCATACCAAATGTTTCTACCCATTTATCTACTCGTGAAAGATTTAAAACTAAATTTGCTTCTCTGTAAAATAAAGACACATCTTTTTGAGATGAGTATAACGATACATTATTAGGAATCGAAGTAGTTTTAAAAAAAATATCTATCTCTCTTTGTTCTGTATTTAACACTAATTTAAATTTAATCTTTTTCTTTATATTACAATTATTTGCTATCTTAATAAATTCATATACACCTTTATATTCTTTTAATGAGCATATCATTAAAACAATAAAGCTTTCATTATTATATTTATACATATTTAAATTAGCTTTTTTTGTAAATTTATCAGGTAATGCATTATAAATAACAGATGATTGAACACTTTTAATCTCATCTGATTTCATTAAATACTTAGATACAAAAATATTAAAATCGGATGTATAACTAATAACTTTTTTTAAAAATATTTTTAATATTTTAGGTCTAATACTTGTTTCATGTATATGATAAATAACTTTTACCCCTAATATTTTTCCAGCTAATGCAGCACCAAACGGCATAATAGTATTAATATAAAATATAACATCTTTATTTCTATATTTTAATAATTTAAAAAATAAAATTATTTGAGATAAAAGATAATAAAAAAGTACACCAAGTTTATTATTTGATCTTCTATAAAATACACTAAACTTATTTGACTCTGTATCTGTTAAAAACCCTTCTGTATTACTTGTATATAAATCAACTTCATAATTATTTTTTGATAAAGTATTGATAGATTGGGATAGCACAAATGGACTTCCACTAAAATCATTATAAAGATGGATACAAACTACTTTCTTCATATCTTTATTCCTTCATAAATAGCTTTTAACTTTAAACCTTTTTGATTCCATTCATACTCTTTATTAAACTTATTAATTGCACCTTCAGATAAAGAACTATAAAGTTTTTTATCTGTATAAAGTTTAGTAAGTACTTTAGAAAAATCAATTACACTTTTATCGTATGATGAGTAATCTATACTTAATCCACAACTATCATCTACCAATTCCCCTGGTCCATAGTTATTAAAACAAACTACGGGTAATCCAAATGAGAGAGCTTCTACGATAACCATACCAGCACCCTCATGCGAGGGAAATAAAAATAAACTTGCTTTTTGATATATCACATCTAAATCTTTTTTTTCAATCCAATCTATAAACTTTACATTTTTTTCAATTTTCAATTCTTTTACAAGTTGTTTCAATTCTAATTCTTTTGGACCTTTCCCCACAATAGATAGTGATATATCTTTTTTCAATTTATTTTTATTTAAAAATTCTGAAAATGATTTTATTGCTATATCAAATGATTTGATAGTAAGAAATCTTCCAATAACTAAAATATCAAATGTACCTTTATCTACTTTTGTAAAAGTATTAGAGACACTACCAACTTGAGAAAATGAAATAAATCTTTTAGAATCAATATTTAGTCTCAATTTAACACTACTATTTCCACCCAAAACTATTGTAGATTTTTTTCTAGCTAAATATATAAAAATATCAAAGTTCCAAAGAAGTTTTTTCATATTCCATTTTATATTTTCTTTTATTGTCTCTTTTTGTGATGATAAATATTGATTTGGTATTTTTTCATTATGATTTATAGTTCCCCATATACTAGGTTTACCCAACATCCATAAAAAAGTTGGAAATGCGTCCGCATGAAAATTTACATTATGAGCTATGTCAAAATCAATTTTATTTATTTTAATAAAGATAGGCATAAACATTTGCCATAAATAAAAATAAAGAGATGAACCCCTAGCACCTTTTTTCCAAAATCTCATCCAATATGGTAAATCATAATAATAAAACTGCATATTTGAGTTATCTATATTAAATTCTTCTATATATTTCTCAATATTTTCTTTATTATTCTTTCTTGTTATTGCAATTACTTTATTAAATCTTGATATTTGATGGATAAAATTCCAACCTGTAGCAGACTCAGAACCTTGATAAGGGTTTATATCATAAGCAGTAGCTAATATAGTTTTCATTAATTATCTTCTCCTATCTTTTTAATCAATTTAGCAGGTACACCACCTATAATTGAATTTTTATCAAAAGATTTTGTTATAACAGAACCAGCAGCTACAACACAGCCATCAGCAATAATTACACCATCCAATATTGTTACTTTAGCTCCAATCCAGCAGTTCTTTCCAATATTAATTCCTTTTCGAGTAGTTCCCTGTTCCCTTATTAAAAGATTTTTATTTAAGAAATTATGATTTTCAGGATGAGTACTAAAGTACTGACCAATTATTGTATCTTGACCAATTATTGTACCACCACCACCACCAATATATGAGAACTCGCCTATACCAACATTGTCACCAACCTTAATAAACTCACCTAAATTATTAAAGGATGTAGAGATAATCACTTGAGAATGTGAACCTATATTTACATTATTTCCCAACTCTAACTTATCTTTTCCCAATGCCGATAGTTTTACATAATCACCAATATTTATGTTATTTCCAAAGCTCATATTACCTCTATTAAATAACCTCACATTTATACCAAAAAATACTAATTTACCTCTTTGATTAAAATAATAAAATTTTATCCCTCTTAATAGAGAAAATACCTTTTCTATAAAAAAAGTGAATAATACCCTAGAGGACAATTTTTCATCAAAAGTAAAATCTTTGTTTTTTGATTTTTGTATATACTTTTCAAGTAAATTTGTTAGCACTTTAAACAACTTCGATATAAAGATTTTCTATGATTTGTAAAGTCTTCTCTTTGTCTAGATTTTCAATACACTCATATTTCTCTATATTCTTCTCAGAAAACGACTCAAAAAGAGTTTTATACTTAGCTGTTAATTCAACGATAGATTTTTCATCCATCTCTTGCTTTCTACTTAAAATAACTTCTGATTTTGCATATAAAAATATATTAATTTCTGGCTTGAAAACAAATCTATAAAAAAACTTAATAAACTTCTCATTCAACTGAATATTCGTTCTTCTTCCATCATTTATAAAATCAAAATAATATCTATCATAAATGATAATATCACCTTTTAAACTATGTCTAAAAAATAAAATCCATTGACCAAATATATAATCTAATAAATAATAAGTAAACCGAACTAAAGAAGATATAAAAGAGCTATTACCCCCTGTTCTTGGTAAAACTTCCATCGTCTTTTTTTCAGCTTCTTTTTTACCATGCTTTATTGCACTAAGTATTGGTAATATTGATGGCCGATGTCTAATGACTACAACTTTTTTATTATACTTCTCTTCTAATATATTTTTAATTTCTGTTAATATTGTTGTTTTTCCTGCACCATCAACACCACTAAATGTAATAACCTTAGATTGTTTTATATTTTTAAATAAGTTCAAATACTTTTCCTTTTTTTATTATTAGATCTTTAAGTGCATCATTCCACACATCTATTAGCCAATATCCTTGCATATGTAAATCTTTTTGATTTTGGTATTTTAGTGCATAATATGAGATATTAATATATAAATAATAACTATAATATTCATTGAAATCTATTTTATTTTTTTGAATTATCATTTTTAACTCTTTATTATTTAAAAAAACTTTCAACTCATTCTTTATTTCTTGATAAGATTGATGTTTGATTAGAACTCCTTCTTGAAATATATAATGAAAAAAATCAAAAAGTATAGGTGTATTTTGATTAGCTAATTCCCAATCATAGATATATAATTTATTATCAGTTAAATACATATTCCAAGGAGTGAAATCACAATGAGCAAAAGAGACTACAATATCAGTTTCTTTAGAGATTAAAAACTTTTGTACTTTTAATAAATTTATTCCTAATTTATTAGTTTTGTCTAAATAATCAATATATTCTATTGAAGATTGAAATAATTCAATTTTACTAATTGGTGAATTTTTTGATATATTTGTATAAAGTTCACCTAATGCTAAAAAATGAATAGATGAAAAACCATTATCTTTTACTATATACTTAGGCTTTATATTTGATAAAACTATAACATCATCGTAATCATTCATATTCTTCGGATAATTAAAAACTTGAAAATTAAATTGCTCTAAATATTTAATATTCTTTTTCTCATTCATAACCAATTTTTCTGCACTTGGTGTAGTTGGTATTTTTATAAAATATTTTGTAGTATTATTTTTATTGACCTCTATTATTTGCTTTCTATTTTCTCCAACAGTACCAGTAAATATTGAATAATTATCACACTCTAATTCTTCAATAATTTTTTTATATTTTATTTCTAAATCACCTTTCATAGTTCCAGATACAAAATATTTTTGTAACTTTAGTTTAAATACTATTTTTACTAATATTTTATATAAGTTACCTTTCCAACTATTTGTATTATATAGATTTAAAAATGTTGGAGTTTCTAAATTAGTAGGAAATATCCATCTTTTATTTTTATTTTTATCATTTATGTAATAAGTAATCTCTTCAATGTTATTGTTAAATATATTCATATGTTTTATCTCTTTTTTTATTTGTATTTTCCAATATATTTATATTTATCAAGGTCCATATTATTAATGTAGAACCTATAGGAGTAAAGCAATTGCTTCCTAATGAGCCTATCCCTAATATTAATATAAAATATTTATACTTTATTGATACTTTCCAGAAGATTACAAAAATAAAAATTATAAAAAATAAAAAACCTATATAACCAAACCTGTATATAGCATCTCTATATTGTGAATCTGTTGTAATATTTTTTACATTATTACCTGCACCTAGTAAGAAATTCCAATTTGAATCAGATAATACATCTGCTATTGCAGTATTATCGCTACTATACCTAAATTGTACTGCTTCATAAACAGTAAAAACAGAATGTTCTCCTAGTAAATTAAATATTTTACTAAATTGACTATTGTTATTCTGATATATAAAAGAAGTGACTAATAAAAAAAACAATGTAGTTATCGATAAAACCTTGAAAAAAGATTTTATAGTATTTTTATTTGTAAAAATAAATAATATTAAAAGAATAAATAAACCAGCAAGAAATGTTTTAGAAGCAGCTAATAATCCACCAATGAATATTATTACAAAACTTATATATAAATAAAATTTAGTAAATTTAGTCTGATTATTCTGTAATGTTATAATTATTATAAATAAAAATAACAAATAACCTATTGCAGCATAGTATGGCAATCCATAAAAACCGCTAAAACGCCATTGTCCTGTATTTGAAATACCATATAAATAATTATTAATTAGCGACATTGTTGTAGTCGGATCTATTAAATAAAGTATAATTGAAATATTAGCAATAGGCATTAATATAAATAAAATAAAATGCTCAAATTCAGTTGTTGAAACTCCTTTTTTATGCAAAAGGTATCCAAAAAAAAGCCCTATAAATATTTCTATATAAGCTTCTAATCCACCTATAGATGAAATAGATATTACAAAATCATCAGAAAAAAAAGAAATAGCTATAGAAGAGAAAAATAACACTAATATCATTAACATTGATATTAGTGTTACTAATGTTGTTTTAGTTATTGAAGTTTTAATATTTAATGGTAAATAGTATAAAATACCTACTATCATAAACAACTGATATAAATAGATATTTCCATACATAGATGGTCCATATAATGATAAAAATAAAGTTAAATATATAAATATATTTTTAAATATATTTTGCATAAGCTTTAGTAAATAATTTACAATTTATATTCCAATTAAAACTTTCTTCTACTAATAAAATAGCTTTATCCGACATATCTGACCAATCGTTCTGATTATTAATCATACTGATTATCCCATCTTTTATATCACTTGCAATTGGTTCAACCATAATAAATGCATTAGAATTAGTAAAATAGGATACATGAGATGTTCTAGTAACTATTGCAGGTAATCCACAAGAAAAAGCTTCCATAAGAGCAATACTAACAACATCAGACAAAGCAGGATGAATATAGAAATCTAACTCTTTTAAAAAATTATATTTATCATTACCATAAATACCATCTGTAAAAATAATATTCTCACTTAAATTTAATTTTTTAATTTTTTCCTTTAAAACTAATGCTTCACTATCTATTGGTCCTATTAAATAACATTTTATTCTATTTTTATATTCTATAGGTAACAATTCTATAGCATCAATTAATGTAGTAATGTTTTTTTCATAACCAAATCTTCCAATATAGCCAAATCTTATTTCTGTTTTATTTAGTACATATTTTTTTGAAGTTAAAGATAATTTCTCAATATCTAATCCATTTGGAACACAAAATATATTTTTATTTACTGTATAGTTTGATATTTCCGTCATCTCTTCTTTTGTTATAGCATGTATCGCCACAGCATTATCAAAAAAAGATTTTTGAAATAGTTTATGATAAAATTGCTTTATCAAATAGTTAGATTGCTTTAATCTACTTTCAATAAGACCTGCATGAGCAGTTATGATATAAGGTATATTATTTTTCTTCAAATATAAAGCAAAAATAATATTATAATGATTCCATACACTATGTAAGTGTACAATATCTACTTCTTTAGAAACTTCTTTTAATCTTTGTAAACACCCATTAAAAAAGCTATCATATACTTCAACTTCAAATCCATCTCTTTGAATAATATCTGACTTTTTATTTTCTAATTTACTTAGTCCTATCATAGTTACAGAAATACCATTCCGTGTCAAATACTTTCCATAACCATTAATAACTTGATTTACACCATTAGCTCTATCTGGATTTGCTTTTCCTAAGAAAAATTGTAAAACTTTCAAATTTTATCCTTTTTTAGTGACTTTTGTATATTTGAAAAAATAGTATCTAAACTTGAATTTTTAACATTCAAAATTCTATTAGAAAATATTTTTTTTTGAAATTTACTTAAATCTTTTTTATCTAAAACTATTAATGGATTTTTTCGTAATATTTTCAGTAATTCAAATGTAGTAAATTTAGTTTGACTTTCAACTTTATAACCTATACCTAAATCAATAAAAATATCTGTAATAAAATCTTTTTCATTACAGTTTTTATCAAATAAAACAATAGTTCCAAAAGAATTTCGTTTAAATACTTCACAATATAAATGATTAGTAACATTTTTAATTAGTAAAGGAAAATATTTTAAGTTTTTAATAAAAATATTTTTAATAATTTCTTTTCGATAGCTTAGTAGTTTTGGTATATTTTTATTTTCTAAAACTTTCACGATTTTCTCACTTAAAGCATTATCTAATGCAAGTGATGAAATTCTGATGAAATTTTCTATATCATTTTTATAAGTATATATATTATTAAAATATTTTTCTTTTATACTTTTTGCATATAATATATAATATATAATCATTATGAAAGATTCATGAGATTTATTAGGTATAAAAAGTGAATGATACTCATTCTTTTTATTAAAAATAATATTATTATCCAAATAGTTTAAACCCCTCCACTTTAAGCCATGAAAAATATCTATTTTTACAGAGTATATTATATTATCAATTTTTTTGATAAAAGCATAACCAGTCAAATAGTCTAATTTATTTTCCCAAATAAAATTATATTCTAATTCTTGATATAATTTTATTAAAATTTTATTAGTAATAAATAGATTTTTTTTATCTATTAAGATATCAACATCTTTAGAACTATTTATTTGAGGAAGACCTTCATGATTTCTTAAAACAATATAATCAATTCTTTCTTTTGTCAATTCATTGAAAAAAGATTCAATTAATACTCCTCCAAATTCAACTTTAAACATTATTTATCCTATTCATTTTTATAGATTTATAAAATATCACCATTATAATTAATTGCATTATAAACATACCAATTAACACTCCATCCAATTTAAAATATTCTATTAAAGGGTACGAACTTAAAAAAGCAAAAGCTGTAGTAAATATATATGATGTGAAAATCACTTTTGTCATCTCCAATGTTCTTAACAAATACCTTTGTAACATAGTTATATATATAAACATATATATTAATATAAACCCTACTAATAAATATGAGTATTCAATATATTCATCACCATATATAAACCCAATTATTTCAGATGAAAAGAGATAAATTAAACTAGCTAATATACTAAATATTATAAAACCATATTTTAACTGTAATTTAAAATAACTTATCAAACTACTATAACCATCTTTTTTATAAATCTTAGAAAAATTAATTGGTAATATATTTTCCAATGATATAAATAACACATGAAATATTCCCATAGTATTTTGCATCACTCGTATAACACCAACTGACCAACTACCAAGAATTGCTCCTGCTGCTAATATAAAAAAGTTTCCACTTCCCCATTGTAAAACAGCTGAATAAACTAACCACTTAGAAAAATGCCAATTTTTTAAAAATAACAATTTTTTGTGAATAGATGTAGTAGTAGCTTTTTTTATTTGACTATACCCTATAATAAAAGAAAATCCAAAGACTAAAGATATAACTAAAAATACATTTTCTAGCTCTAATGCTTTAGTATTAACTAAATATATTATCATACTAAGTTGTCCTAAATAAGCAATACTATCAATTATAAGTAATTTAAGATATTGTGTTTTAATGATAAAATACCTTCGTATAAAATCTTGTAATAAAAAAAATAGAGTTGTTGTCATTAGGTAGAACTTTAAATTCCCTATATCCCATTTTTCATCAAAAAATATTGCTATATTCAAGAAAATATATAATCCAATGATAAGAAAAACAGTAAAAGTTAATTGTAAAGTTACCATTGTTGATAGATATCTATCTAAAATAATTTTACTCTTCTTAGCTCCAAGGGTTAGCATAGGAGAAACTATATATGCTAATTGTAAACTACTAAAAAAAAGAACTATTAACCATAATAAAGCAAACTGTCCATAACCTTCAATTCCTAAATATCTAGCTAAAAGAATTCCTAATACAAAATTACTCCCACTTACTAAAACTTGATCTAGTAAAATAAGAAGTTTTTTATTTTTTATTTTTCTTATCAAAAGAGAATCTTTTGTTTTACGAATAAAGAAATCAACTTTTTAGTAAATTTATTTTCATTAAGATTTCTTTTTATATCCCATCCTAACTGCTTTTGTTCATCTTCTTTTAGCCTTTGAAACTCTTTTATTAAAAATAATTTAAATTTTGGACTTATCCAGCTAGCAAATTCAAAAGCAATGTCTTT
>Ga0233441_1002704_pt1 | contig 12742 bp, 11 predicted proteins | sample SI_123_September_4_FD_182781 | JGI IMG/M metagenome (GOLD analysis project Ga0233441, IMG submission 182781) | Seawater microbial communities from Saanich Inlet, British Columbia, Canada - SI_123_September2016_135_MG | ecosystem: Environmental > Aquatic > Marine > Inlet | place: Canada: British...
AAAGGTCTGAATGTTCCTAAAAAACTTTCAGTATGGATTCCACGTATGTACAATCCAGTATGGATTAACCCAGATGGATTCCGTTGGTTAGAAGTAATAAAAGATGAAAGTAAAATGGAACTTACATTTAATCTTTCACCTACATGGTCTGAAACTAACTGGTACGTTGATTACATTTTACCTGTTGGACTTGCTGGAGAGCGTCATGATCAACATTCAGAAGCAACTAAACCTGCTCGTTGGACATCATTCCGTCAACCGGTAATGCGTGTTGCTTTAGAAAAAGCAGGATGGAAAGCTAAAAACCCTAATCGTGCAACTCTTGAAGCTCATATTAAAGCCGGTCTTGGTGAAGTATGGGAAGAAAATGAGTTCTGGTTTGATATGTGTGTTAACTACATTGATCCTAAAGGTGATTTAGGAATTAAGAAAATGTGGGAATCAAAACGTCATCCAGGTAAACCAGTAACAATTGCTGAGTGGTATGATGCTGCATTTGGTGATAACTTACCAAATCTTAAACGTACTGCTACAACAGATGAACGTTACAAAAACTCTGAATTTCCAGTTTATGAGTATATGAGAGATTACGGTGCTTGGGAAGAAGAGAGTAATATCTATTCCGCACAAGAACGTGAACTTAAAGATGATGGGAAAAATTATATTTCTCATGGTCATAAATATGACAAACATCATGTTACTACAGATAAAGATACAGGTGTTATGTATGCAAAAGCTCATGGTAATGATGCTCTTAAATACAAAGATGCTAAAAAACCTATCGGTATTGAAATTGATGGTAAGAAAATGGAAGGTTTTGCGACACTTGACAAAAAACTTGACTTCTTCTGTGAATGGTTAGCTGACGATTGGAAATGGCCAGAATATGCTATTCCTTTCTATCCTCGTAATGATGAAGAGAAAAAAGCAATGCCTCAAATTGTATCACATGTAAATCACATGTATATGACTGAGAAGAACTCGTATGCTCTTAATACTGTATGGCGTTTACCATACAATATTCATACACGTTCTGCTAACTCGAAGCACTTAATGGAAATCTCACAAAATCATGATCCTATTTGGATTGCGACAGGTGATGCTAAACGTCAAGGTTTTAAACGTGGAGATCCAATCCGTGTAAGAATTCTTGATTCTGTTTCTGGTTTAGAGTCAGGTTACTTTGTAGCTATGGCAGTACCAACTGAGGGTGTACTTCCAGGTACTCTTGCATGTTCACACCATGGTGGTCGTTGGAAACTTAAAAATTCTATCACGATTCCTAATGGAGTTACAGACGGTAAAGTTGATTCTGAGCCTGTTAAACGTAATATGAATGACCCTAAATTTATGGCTCACTCACCTGAAAATGCAGGTAAAGAGGGTGCACAAATTAAAATTGAAGATTATGATGGAACATCAGGTATCAACAGTTTTGGTGTACCAACTGCTGAGCTTCAAATGGATGGTAAAGAGGGTAAACTTAAATATACTAAGGGTATTACTCCTTTCCATACTGAGCGTTTCGCTGAGTATAATAAAGATAGTGATAACATCTGGTGGGATGGTTTAAGTGGTTCATGGCAAAATGCTGTGGCTCCTGCTCATCCGGATCCAATTTCTGGTATGCATTGTTGGCATCAAAAAGTAGTTTTAGAAGCAGCTCAAGCTGGTGATAAAATTGGTGATATCTATGTTAACTATGAAAACAACTTTAACACGTACAAAGCTTGGAGAGATGAGTTAACTCGTCCTTTAAATTCAAGTGATAAATTACGTCGTCCTGAGCACATTAAACGTCCTTGGGTACCACTAAGCCACGAAGCTTATTCGGTAGAAATTAAAGACGTTTAGTCTTTAGATTGTTTAAAAGAGGAGCTTTCCTCTTTTAACTTTTTTAATAAATTTAATATTATTTAATAACCTCTTTTATATATTAATTCGATACTATTTCAGACACAAAATTGATAAAATATTTTAGTAAGCAAAGAGAATTTCAAGAGATAGTCTTGACACACTTTTTTTACTTATATATTTTATATTAGGAACGTAAAACAATGAAAGAACAGATTCAAGCTAGAAGTAATATTTATGCATTATTATCTCGTATTTTAATGCAAGAGTTAGATAGTGAAATGATTGACACTATTAAAAATGATAACAAAGTTTTAGACTTTTTCCCTAACTTAAAAGCGTGGGAAAAATTATCTACAATTTCAAATCAACATATGTTGGATGAATTTTTCAATCCTGATTTTACTAACTTATCTCTATTACATCTAATTCCTTATGAGACTTTTTATACTCGTGATGATCAGATGATTGAAACGGGTGGTGCAAATCCTGTTACTGATATGTACAGTGCTTATAATTTCATGGTGGATTTCGAAATTGCACGTGTTGTTTCAGCAGACCATATTGGAATTGAATTAGAATTTATGCATCACCTTTGTGAAGCACAAATTTTAGCGATTGATGAAAATGATACTGAAGCTATTAATGACCTTTTTGCAGTACAAAAAGAGTTTTTAGATAAACACCTTTTACAATGGGCTCCAATGTATTTAATTAATATGAAGTTTGAAGCACGTACCGCTCTGTATTATGACACAGCGGATATGACATTAGAATTTTTATTAGCTGATAATGAAACTTTAGTAAAAGAGTTACAAGCTTCTTAATGTCGGCTATTACTTTATCTCCACAAAAGTGTGTACGCTCTCTTGCGAAAATGAGTGAGTGTAGCCTTTGTGAAGCAATCTGTCCTACCAATGCTATTGTTATTGATATTGAGCAGAGAATATCACTGCCAAGTATTAATTATTCACAATGTGTTGGATGTGGTGGTTGTGTTGGTGTATGTCCATCGGAAGCTATTACTTTAGATAATTTTTCACCAACTGAATTCTTTTTTGAATTTTTAAATGAAAACGAGCCTTTAATCTCATGTCAAAAAAATGTACCTTGTGTATCTGTTTTAAATGTTGAGTATTTAGTTGCTATTGCATCATTAAAAAAAGAGTTAACTCTTGATATTGGACACTGCACAAGTTGTACAATTTCTGAGAAGTGTTTGCCTCAAATTGAAAAAAATGCTGAAGAAGCAAATTATCTTTTAGACGCTATGGAAACATCTGCTGAAGTAAAATTAGAATTAGTATCATATACTAGTGAAACTCAAGAAATTGCAGCAGAAGACGAAGAAAATAGAAGAGACTTTTTCAAAGCATTTACACTTAAAAATGCAGTAAGTGTAAAGAAAAATTTTGATAGAGAAGTTGAAATTGCTGCTGATGAATTGACGGAACATACTATTGAAAGTAGTATGATTTCAGAGTTGAAACGAAAAGCAATTCCTGATAAAAGAAAATTAATTTTTACGGCCTTAAAACGTCTTGAAAAGCCAGAAATATTTCATGTTATAGATGCTAATGAACTCAGTTTTACATCTCAAAAAATTATGGATGAAGAGAGTTGTACTGCCTGTCAGATGTGTTATAGAATCTGTCCAACTGCTGCTCTTACATCTGATTCACGAAATTCGAAAATTGATTTTGATCCTTTTTTATGTATCAAATGTCACCTTTGTCATGATGTATGTGAGCCGAATTGTTTAACACTTTCAAGCTCATATAATGTTAAAGAATTTTTTGAACCACAAGTTCAAAATTTAATCGCTTTTGACATGCGTCGTTGTAATGAGTGTGATCAACTATTCAGTTCGATTGGTGGCAATAAAATGTGTCGTCGTTGTGAAATAGAAGAAGATGAAGCAAAAGAGTTATGGGGGGTTAAATTAAAATGATGAATAATGATGACTTTATTAAAAAAGAGACGGCATTGTACGGTTATATTGCTGAGTATGCACAACAGAGTAAATTTTCTGCAACATTAAATCGCTTTTTTAGAGAGAACAGTGTTGATGGAATGATTGTACCTATGAATATCCGTGAAGATGATATTTACTTTACTATTTCAGGATTACGTGATGCACAATTAAGTGGTGTCGCTATTAGTTCTGAATATGTTTATGATGCTTTCAACATTACTGATAGCAAATCTGATACTGTTGAACTTTGTCAATTTTGTGACACTATTGTTGTTAAAGATAAAAAACTTCATGGTGCTATTGCTATTTCAGGTGCCATTGATTTTATTGTAAAAGAAAAAAAAGTGAAAAATATTGCACTTTTAGGTTCTGGAAAACTTGCAAAAGCAATTTTATTTGATTGTAGTACTGAAGTAAAAGTAACACTTTTTGCAGATAGAGTTGAGTCGTGTATGGAGCTCATCAATATTGTTTCAGCAAAAAAATCAAATATTACTTTTGATATTGAACGCGCACAATCAAAAACTGATATTGATTTTTCATTATTTGATATGGCAATTAATACAACTCCTGAGCATGATGGTTTTAAAATGATTAAACCTGCTTCTATCATGATAGATATTACCGAGAAGAATACACTTTTTAAATCATTTGAGAATAGTGATGAAATAGAGTATTTTAATGAAGAAAAACTGGTTCCATTTTTAACACAAAGTTGTTTAAAAATTTGGAATACAAAATAAATTATAAGAGATAAAGGAATAATATGGAAAATAATTTTGATGATTTAAGAGCAGAGTTTGATAAGTTTGTACAAGATAAATGTTCACTAAAACCTGATGAAAATCAAGGACACAATCCTGATGAAGGTGATGAAGCTGATAATGAGTTTACTCCACAGTTTGTAGATAACATTACAGAAAACCTTTTAGCACCTTCACTTAGTGGTGTTTATTTGTCACGTTTAGACATTAAACGTGTTGCGGAAGCCATTGATGAATCAATTCCCATTAAAGAGCGTGTAAAGATGATTCGTGCGCTATTCCGTCATACAACAAGAAAAGAGTATTTACGTACTGCATTTGATGAATTTAATCGTCATATTAATGGTCGTATTTTAATTTATCAAGAACTTTCAGAAGCATTCCCTGCCTCAAAACCTGTATTTGATGGCTATATTTCAAAAGCGAAAAAGTTGAATATTGTATTTGATCATGTTGTAGAAGATTTCGAAGAGATTGAACCTACTGATGATCCAATGATGGTTTAATTTTTTAAACTAATATCAGTAATTTCTATCATGATAGTTTTATCATGATAGAAGTTGAAATTTAAATAAGTGTTAAGATAAACTTTACTACAAGTTGCCAAACAATAGCAGAAGATATCCCTGCTGCAAATCCTGCCACAATATCATCTCCCATAACACCAAGTCCGCCCGGTGCTTCTCTATCGATTCTACCTATTATAGATGGCTTTGCAATATCATAAATTCTAAAAAAGATAAAACTTAGTACTAATTGTAAAGCAATACCATTTTCAAATGTCATAACATCACCTAGCATAAACGTTATTCCTGGTGCTAATGAGAGTGCAAACCACATTCCTGCAAGTTCATCAATAACAATGCGTTTGTCATCATGTTCATCACTAGTTGCTTCATATTTATTTATTTCTTTAATAGCAACTACAGAAATAAGTGTTGCAGCTAAAAATAGAGTTTGAGAACCAAAATACATTAAAATAGGAATTCCTATAAATAGTGACGCTATAGTTCCAAAGGTTCCGGGGGCTTTAGGTGCTAAACCACTGTAAAATACAGTAATAAATGCCCAGTTTATTTTTTGTGATAATGATTTTTGCTTCATTTATTCTCTTTCTTAATTATTTATTTTCCCATGTTCTCAAAAATAACTTTGTAGCTTTAGGGGTTGTAGGGACTTTAGTCCCTGCCACTAAAATAGGTTTTACTCATTTTAGTGGATTATTATGTTAGTGATGTTGTTTGGTAGAGTCTCATTAACTCATTATAAAAATCTTCTTCACTGTGGTCTTCTAACAAACCTGATACAGGTAATATATCATAATAAAGTTTTTCTAAGTTTTTAAAACGCTTAGGAAAAAGTGATGATAATACAATAGCTGATATTTCAGTTCTTACTAAAACAGCAGGGGGTAACAGACCTAGTTTCATAAGTTCTAAAATACTATCAGAACGGTAAGAGATTTGATGGTGTTGACCATGAGGACATGTTTTAGTACTCACTAATGTTTTACACTCATTACAGTAGACATACTCTGAACGTATCTCTAAATTAATATCAGTTCCATCAATTTGATCTATGATAGAGCGATTCATATTTTCATGATAATACATACCTACACCAGCATGGTTTTGACCAATAACCAATTGATTACATCCATGGTTCTTTGCTACTATAGCATCAATAATAACTTCATTATAACCAGCAAAGAGGTAGTTATGATCTAATGGAACAATGACAACTCTATTTTTTGGTAAGAAGTTATCAACAAAGTATTGAATTGCTTTGTATCGAAGTTCATAGCTTAGTCCATCACTATGATTTGATTTAAGCAAAAAGATAACTACTAGATCAGTTTTATCTAATGTCTGCCGAATAAGACGTTCATGACCACGATGTAGAGGATTTGCTGCCATCATAATGGCACTAATTCGTTTAGCATCTACCCGTTCTTTAGCTTCTTTAATAAGATTTCTATTTGGAAGTGTAGCATTGTATAGCGTATATTCACCACAGATAGCATAGTCCCCAATACGAGATAGGGTTTGTGCTACACCAGGATGCGTAGGGTCAAATGTTCCATAAATTTGGCGTAATCTATCTTTAGGATTGATTTTAAAAACTTCATCGTTTTTTATTTCACCAATATGAATTCCATCACAAATAAGATTGAGTATCTCATCTTTTTCTATTGTTGTTAGTATTTCTTTGTTTCTGACACCGCTTGGAGCTAAAATAAAAGGGAAAGGAAATGTTTTGTCTTTGATTTTTTTTGTTTCAAGGTTTTGAAGCATTTGTGTTCGATTCATTAGTCCAGTAACTGGATATAAAAATCCTTCTTGAACAAATGTTAAGGCACTAAGTGCCTCTTTATCAATATATAGAGCTCTATTTTTTCTTGATGATTCCATATTTTTTTCTCTTTTCCCATAAACTTTTTCGAGATATTCCTAACTTTTTAGAGAGTTCCGTATCAGGAAATTTATATTGATAGTTTAATAGAACATACTTTACATAATCTTCAATAGGTAAAATATCACCTTGTTCAAAATGAAAGTTGTCATTTTTAAAGTTTATCGTGTCAATACTACACTCTTCTAATACTTGTGTACCTGATAAAATAACATTTTTCTTTTCAATACTTTTGAAAAAATCTTCGTAATCAGTTTTTTTGATAGCATCAAAGTCACTTAAATAAATAATAGTACTCGCATTAACTTCACTCAGTTCTTGAAGTGCTTTTGGGGAGTTTAATGAGATGAAATGAAGGGGTTGCTTTTTAACAGAAGCGTACTTAAAAGCAAATGCATCAGCATACTTTTGGTAATTACATGTGAGATATACTGGGAGTTCAACAGATGTTAAATCCTCTTCCAATTCAATATTATTAAAAGCATAATTTAAATAATGCTCATACGTACTATTTAAACGTTTTAATCGTTCATAATCTTGATAGTGCTCAATTTTACGAACAAGCTCTTCAATCATAAAAGGTTTTAATATATAATCTTTTGCTCCAGCTTGTATCGGCTTTGAAACAGTATCATTACTTATGTAACTAACCATTAGTATTATGACAGCATTTTTATAACGTTCTATAATAGAATAGATATCTTGACCATTGATGTTTGTTGAGAGTAGTACAACATCATAATTATTGTCATTATTGACATCTTTAATTGAGCTTGAAATATCACAGTTATGACCAATATCTGCAAGTTTTGCTGAGATACTTTGTGCTAGGTAAATTTCATTTTCGATTATTAATATATTCACATATTTTCCTATTTTAGTTTTCTAATTTTTATTTTTATAATGCTTGCCAGTTGTAATAACTGAGTGTTGCTGTTGCCATAACTCCAACACCCTCTTTACGCCCAATAAAGCCTAGCTTTTCAGTTGTCGTTGCTTTAACATTCATTCGTGCAGAAGGTAGTTTTAAAATCTCTGCTAAAACTTTTCGCATTTTTGTTTTATAGTTCATAAGTTTTGGAGTTTCAGCCATTATAGTAATATCTGCATTTTGAATTTGAAATCCAAAATGATGTAATTTTGTAACAGTTCGTTGCAGTAATATTTTTGAATCTATATTTTTGTAACTACTATCATTATCAGGAAATAGCGTTCCAATATCTCCCATACCTGCAGCACCTAAAAGTGCATCGATGAGAGCATGAATAGCGACATCACCATCACTATGGGCTTTAAAGCCATATGTGACACTATCAATTGCAATACCACCTAACATCATAATGCGATTATCCTCGAAAGTATGAACATCAAAACCATTACCTACTAGATTAACAATAGAAGGGTACTCAAGACAAGGCAATTGCTTTAAATCTTGTGTAAAGGTTATTTTATGTGCCATATCATCACCAATAACAAATGCACGCGTTCCAGCGTAAGCAACAATGGCACTGCTTTCATCGGTATACTCAATATTCTCTTGTTGTGCTTGTTCTAGGGCATTAAGTAAAACGGATGTTGTACTTAATTGAGGTGTTTGAATACGTTTGACTTCGTCTCTATTAATAGTAGTATTGTTAAGAACCATAGTATCACTGACTTTAAGATAGGGAACAATAACATCAGCACTATTTTGATTCTCTATTAGACGTTTTACTATCATGATGTCTACACAAGCACGTGCGACATCATTAACAATGACTTTAGATGTAGTAACATTTTTTGTGGCATTTAAAAGCGAAGCTTGACGTGAGTCACCACCTGCGACAACTTGAATTTTACTCTTTTTATCGTCTAAAACTATTTCGTCAAGATAGGGTTCCATAAAAGGTAAATCATCTTTGTTTGTAACAATAATTATATTTTCACATTTAGTAATATTTTTGAGTCGTTTGGTAACAAAAAGCCATAAAGGCTCATGACCAATACGTAGCCACTGTTTTTTAACATTTTGACCAAAACGGCTAGAACTACCCGCTGCTAGTATAATAAGTGTTAAATCAGACAAAGTTACTCCGAATTCTAAAAAGTGTTACAAAATTATACACACAAAAAGCTTTTTTTTATCTTGTTTTAGTAAAATACTTCTATAAAATTAAAGTTGTGATAAAAATAAAATTTTACTGAAGAAATTTTAATTGCTTAAGATTGATTTGATTTTTTTAGTGTGTTTGACTATATTACGATTAATTGTTTATTTAAACGCGAAGAACACAAAATATATGAAACGACAAAATGAGGAGAAACTATGAGAACAGAATGGTTAGAAAAACGTAAAAATGATGAAACACCAACACAAATGTACTATGCAAAACAAGGTACTATTACTCCTGAAATGGAATATATTGCAAAGTTGGAAAAGTTAACACCAGAGTTAGTTCGTAGTGAAGTAGCACGTGGTAGAATGATTATTCCTGCAAATATTAATCACAGAAATCTTGAACCGATGGCAATCGGTATTGCAGCAACTTGTAAAATTAATGCTAATATTGGTTCATCTGCTATTGCTTCTGATGTTCAAGGTGAAGTTGAAAAAATGCAAGTTTCTCAACACTATAAAGCAGATACTGCAATGGACCTTTCTACAGGTGGAGACCTTGATGAAATTCGTAAAGCGGTAATTGGTGCATCAGCAATTCCTATTGGAACGGTACCTATTTATCAAATTCTGCATGATGTGGGTAATAAAATTGAAGACTTATCTATTGAAGTTATGTTAGATGTTTTAGAACGTCAAGCTAAACAAGGGGTATCTTACTTCACTATACATGCTGGTTTTTTACTTGAAACAATGCCTAAAGTTGCTAAACGTAAAATGGGAATTGTATCTCGTGGTGGATCATTAATGGCAGCATGGATGATGCATTACCACAGAGAAAACCCATTTTATACAGCATTTGATGATATTTTAGATATTTGTGCTAAATATGATGTTTCTCTTTCTCTTGGAGATTCTCTTCGTCCAGGTTGTTTGGCTGATGCAAGTGATGATGCACAGTTAGGTGAGCTTAAAGTTCTTGGTGAATTAACATTACGAGCATGGGAAAAAAATGTTCAAGTTATGATTGAAGGACCAGGTCATGTTCCATTAAATCAAATTGAACGTAACATGAAAATTCAACGTGAATTGTGTCATGAAGCGCCTTTTTATATTTTAGGACCATTAGTTACTGACATTGCTGCAGGTTATGATCATATTTCATCTGCAATTGGTGCTGCAATTGGTGGATGGCATGGTGCTTCTATGTTATGTTATGTAACACCAAAAGAGCATTTAGGTCTTCCTAATGCTGATGATGTTCGTGAAGGAATCATTGCTTATAAAATTGCGGCACATGCTGCGGATATTGCACGTGGTCGTGAAGGTGCTCGTGATGTTGATGATGCAATGAGTGATGCACGTTATACTTTTGATTGGGAAAAACAATTTGAATTAGCTCTTGATGGTGAACGTGCTCGTGAATACCATGATGAAACACTACCTCAAGATGTATTTAAAGAAGCAGAATTTTGTTCTATGTGTGGACCTAAATTTTGTTCTTACAAAATCACCCAAGAAATCATGGATAATCCAGAAATGATTGCTCAAATTGCAGCTGACGCAAAAGCTGCTGAAGCCGCTGAAGAAGCAGCACTTTTAGCGTAACACTTTTTAAATAAATATTCTGAATTTCAGAATATTTATGGATACCTCTCTTCTTTATTTTCTTTTTACATGACATTACTTTTATTTTTCTTTATTTAAAAATTTACAATTTATAACTACTATTAAGTTCATCTTGTATAAAATGTTATGTGAGGTAAAATTATGCTACTTAAACGTTTATCAATACTATTATTTCTAATTTTCAACATACTTCATGCCAATATTATTTTAGATGATAATATAAAAAAATTAGACAATTTTGAAATAAAGTATCTGTATGATACTACCGCAAGTCTTTCTATAGATACTATTAAAACAACAAAATTTTCCAAAATAATTTCTAATCAATTTGCTATGGGTTACAAAGAAGGTACATCATGGTTTAAAATTAAAATCACAAATAAAGGTGATAATGAAGAGTTTATACTTTACTTAACAGAACCTTTTTTGGCAAGAGATTAATTTGTATCGAGCTGATAACGATGCTTGGCATGTCGAAAAAAATGCATTAAACATTAATTTAGAAGATCGAATGATAAAGGATGTTAATCCTGCCTTTTTGCTAAAAATTAAAAAGGGTGAAAGTCGTCTCTTTTACGTCGAAGGTAAAACAATTTCTTCACACATAGGGGAGTTTTTAATCTTTAGTTCTGAAGAGTATTTCAGACCTCAAAGATTAGGGGTAACACAGTTTTATATTATTTATTCTGTTGTCTTATTTACAGTGATGTTGCTGATTAGTTTGCTTTTTTACATGATAAAAGAGAAGTTGTACATTTACTATGTTGGGTATGTTCTTGCATTTGTAGTATGGCTTAGTATCTTAAGTGGATATTATATCTATTTAGGCTTTCCTAATTGGGATGAAGGTCTTCATGCAAGTGGAACGCTAATTATTGCATTTTTAGTACTTTTCTCTTCCGAATTTTTAAATCTAAAAAAATATTTGCCAAAGATAGCATCTCTTTTCCATATCTCTGCTATTGTTATTTTTGTAAGTGGTATTTTAATTGTCTTAAAAATTCCTCATATCAGCCTCTTTTTTAATATTTTTTCTTCACTTTTCTTTATGCTTTTATTTGGTGTTGTGATTTATATGCTCAAAAAAGATTATGATAGAAGTATTCGTATCTATTTTGTTGCATTGATGATTTATATGATTAGTATGGGGTTAATGACATCAACCTTTAATGCTATTATTAATAACAGTGATTTTAGTCGATACTCGTATGTCTTTGGCTCACTTATTGAAGTTTTTTTCTTCTCTTTTGTATTAGCAAGTAGATTTAACATTATTAAAAATGATAGGATTGATCTTCAAAAAGAGTTACTTAATCAAAAAAGTAGAAATGAGATTTTACTTGAACAAAAAGTCAGTGACAGAACTGCTGAACTTTTAAAAACAAATAGAGAATTGTTAGAGCAAAAATTTGAATTAGAACTTACTAAAGAGAAGCTTGTTACACAATCAATTACTGATGGTTTAAGTGGACTTTATAATAGACATTATTTTAATGAAATATCCAAAATGCTATATTCATCTTCAAAGAGAGAAAATGAAGAACTTTCAATATTAATGTTAGATATTGATAAATTTAAAAATGTTAATGACACCTATGGGCATAGTATTGGTGATAAAATTTTAGTAGGCTGTAGTAGAGTCTTTAAAGATATTGCACGAGAGAGTGATGTTGTGATTCGGTATGGTGGAGAAGAGTTTTTAATATTACTTCCAAAAACAGGATTAGAAGATGCCTTAGTTATGGCAGAAGGAATAAAAAATAGTATAGAAGATAATAAAATTGATATTCTAAATAGTAATTTAGTAAGTGTAACAATAAGTATTGGTGTGTCCAAACGAATTCCAAGTAGTGATAAAGATATAGAATCAATTATTAAAAGAGCAGATGAAGCCCTCTATTTAGCCAAAGAGAACGGAAGAAATAGGATAGAAACTATTATGAGACCACTGCATAACAATAAGATGCCATTTTCTTCTAATTTTACAAATATTTAAAAAAATTCACTTCCATA
>Ga0233441_1002719_pt1 | contig 12709 bp, 11 predicted proteins | sample SI_123_September_4_FD_182781 | JGI IMG/M metagenome (GOLD analysis project Ga0233441, IMG submission 182781) | Seawater microbial communities from Saanich Inlet, British Columbia, Canada - SI_123_September2016_135_MG | ecosystem: Environmental > Aquatic > Marine > Inlet | place: Canada: British...
TAATAAGCCTTACACAGGCAACCTGGACGTTATCAATAACGACTGGGGTAAGGATGCTGTAGAGATTAACAGAGATTATGTTGATGGCGTACTTCACGGCACTGAGAAGTCTTACTACCAATCAGGCAACATCAGGTCTATTGGTCACTTTAAGAGAGGTGTATTAGAAGGTATCGTTACTGGTTACTATGAAGATGGCTCTATTCAAGTAAGAGCTATCTATGACAACGGTGTTAAACAAGGCAGGGTTATTCATTACTACCCTAATGGCAATAAACAACTAGAAGCGTTCTACACTGATGATAAGTTTGATGGTGTTCGTAGCACTTGGTATGAGAATGGTAAACCTATGGAAACAATGCCTTATTCAAAGGGTCTTGCTCATGGCACTGGTAGAACGTACTACGAGACTGGTGGCGTGTTTGAAGAGGCTAAGTTTGAATACGGCACACCCAAGGTTATGAGGGTGTTTACTGAAGATGGTAAGCTCTTTGAACAAAAGGGATGGATTGACAAGAAGATTATTGAGAGGATTGTGGGATGATTAAAAAAATATCTATGTTAATAATGTTTGTTATTTCCGTAGCTTTAATTTCTGGATGTGGTTCAACAGCTTATAAAGATAAAAAGTTAGAGAATACAAATCGTGAGCTAACTTGGTGGGATAGGCCTGAGGTGCAGAGAGTAATGTATGGAACTCCCACATACATCTCTCCATCAACTTATAGCCCTCCATCAACATACTCTAATAATAATTCTGGATTCACATCTGGTAATGTTGGCGGTGAAAATGTCAATTTATACAACAATGGGTTTGGCTTTACGTCTGGTAATGTTGGCGGTGAAAATGTCAATTTATACAACAATGGGCTTGGCTTTACATCTGGCAATGTTGGAGGTGAAAATGTCAATTTATACAACAATGGGCTTGGCTTTACATCTGGCAATGTTGGCAGTGAAAATGTCAATTTATACAACAATGGACTTGGCTTTACGTCTGGTAATGTTGGCGGTAAAAATGTTAATTGTTATACAAACTCTTTTGGTTACACCACCTGTAATTAGCTTTGTAAAAAATATTAAGTTGAGTTTTTTGTATAATTTTAAAAATAGACTATTTTTTAACATTTTTAATGTATAATTTGCACAATAGACATTAATTATACAAAGAATGAAGTTAAAAGACATTGCAAAAATTAAAACAGGGTTGGTGCTTTCTCGTAAGAAGGCGGCACTTTATGAAGTGCGGATTTCATATAAACAGTTAACACTCAAATCATTTTCAAAATCCACTATTGTAGATGTAACTACACTTGATGATTTTGCGTCCGCTAATGAGATTAAATCAGACTATCTAACAAAGGAAGGTGATGTTGTTGTAAGGCTGAGAGCGCCAAGTACAGCTGTTTATATTGATAAATCAATGCAAGGACTGGTTATCTCGTCATTAATGGCAGTGATTAAGTTAAATGATCCAAGTATCAATAACAAATTCTTAGCTCATTATTTAAACTCAAGTAGCATTCAAAGAATATTAAATATCGCTATTAAGGGTACAGCCATTCCTATGGCTGGAACAAGGGATGTTGCAGAGTTGGATATTGATTTACCACCCCTCTCACAGCAAAACAAAACTGTGAAAATTATGAGTCTGCTTTATAGAGAGCAAGAAATTTTAAAAGAGCTAAGTATTAAAAAACAGATTTTCACTCAAAACATATTAAACACCATTAGCAATCAATTTCAAGGAGAAAGATAATGAATAAAACCACTCAAGACACCATCAACAATATCGTTTGGAAGGCTTGTGACACCTTTCGAGGAACACTCGATGGCACGCAATATAAAGATTATGTGCTAACAATGCTATTTGTTAAATATTTGTCAGATTTTTACCGTGAAAAGTTAGAGCAATTACAAGAAAAATACAATGGCAATGAGGCAAGAGTTGCAAAGGCTATCAAGTTAGAGAAGTTTATTCTTGATGATAAGTGTACTTTTGAATATTTACTAACAAAAAAAGAATCAAGTGAACTTGGGCAAGAAATTAATAAAGTACTAGAAAAAATTGAAGAAGATAATCCTGAAAAACTTGAAGGGATTTTTAGAAGTATTGACTTTAACAATGAAAGAAATTTGGGCAATACTAAAGAGCGAAATTCAATCTTAAAGCATTTATTAGAAGATTTTTCTGATGAAAGGCTAGATCTTCGTCCATCAATGCTTGCAGGTAATGATGTGATTGGTGATGCTTATGAATATCTTATTGCACATTTTGCATCGGATGCAGGTAAAAAAGGTGGTGAGTTTTTTACCCCAAGTGGTGTATCAACTTTATTAGCCAAATTGGTTGGTGCACAAGAGGGTGATCGAATTTACGATCCTGCTTGTGGTTCTGGTTCGCTTTTGATTAAAGCTGCAAAAGAAATAGGTAACAATAATTTTGCTCTATTTGGTCAAGAGAAGAACGGTCAAACCCAAACACTCAGCAAAATGAACATGTTCTTGCATGAGATTAACGAGGCGGATATTCGTTGGGGTGACACCCTTAGAAACCCACTACATTTGGATAATAATCATCTGATGAAGTTTGACGTAGTAGTTGCAAATCCGCCTTTTTCATTAGATAAGTGGGGGCGTGATGAGCTAGAAGAAGATTTTTACAAACGCTTTGATTATGGCTTGCCTCCAAAATCAAAAGGTGATTATGCTTTTGTATTGCACATGCTATCAAGTCTTAACGCAGAAGGTACGATGGGTGTAGTTTTGCCGCACGGTGTATTATTTCGTGGTGCTAGTGAGGGGAAAATTAGAAAGCAGATTTTAGATAATAACCTGCTTGATGCAGTGATTGGCTTACCAGCTAACTTGTTCTTCGGCACTTCAATCCCTGCTACTATCTTAATCTTTAAGAAAAATAGAGAAAATACTGATGTACTATTTATTGATGCAAGTAAGGAATTTACTAAGAATAAAAATCAAAACGAGCTTGAAGATCAATATATTGAAAAAATTCTAACTACTTATAAGGACAGGTCTGAAATAGATAAATATAGCCACCTTGCCACTTTAGAAGAGATTAAGGAAAATGACTACAACCTTAACATCCCTAGATACGTAGATACCTTTGAGGAAGAAGAGGCTATTGATATTGCCCAAACTAAACAAGATATTCAAGATCTAGAACATGAACTTGTTGAAATTAAAAAACAAATGCAAGGATACTTGTTGGAGTTAGGGTTGTAAGTATGAATACCGCTAAAGTAGGATATCAGCAAACAGAAGTTGGGATTATTCCTGAGGATTGGGAGGTTGTAACTGTTGGAGATGTATTTGATTTCATCAAAACATATTCAAATTCAAGAAAAGATTTATCAGATATTGGAGATGTTGAATATTTGCATTATGGTGATATTCATACTAAATATAAATATCATTTAGATTTTGATAGATATGTGCTACCTAAAATATCGAGTGAAAAATTTAAAGTAAATATTGAATATGCAAAAAATGGTGATTTATTTGTAGCGGACGCTTCAGAAGATTATGCTGATATTGGAAAAAGTGTAGAAATTGTAAATTTACATAACAAAAAAGTAGTTTCAGGGCTTCATACATTTTTACTTAGAGATAAAGGCAATAGCTTTTCAAATGGATATAAAGGGTTTGTATTTTATAATCAAAATGTTTCCAGAACTATTAAAAAAATAGCAACAGGAACATCTGTTTTAGGCATTTCAAAAACAAATTTATGGAAGTTAAAAATTCCGCTTCCACCAAAACCAGAGCAACAAAAAATAGCGGAGATTTTGACCACTTGGGACAAAGCCATTGAAAAACAATCTTCTTTAATCGCCCAAAAACAACAGCTTAAAAAAGGCTTAATGCAAAAGATATTTTCTCAAGAAGTTAGGTTCAAAGCTAATGATGGTAGTGATTTTCCTGATTGGAAAGATAAGAAGTTGGGTGATGTTGGTATCAGAAAGGCTTCAAATATTTCGGCAAATGAATTGGAAAATAATAACGGCGACTACAAGATATATGGCGCTTCTGGATATTTAAAAAGCATTGACTTTTATACGGAAGAAGATTTTTATGTTGCCATTGTTAAGGATGGTGCTGGTGTTAGTAGGATTTCGCTACTTGAGCCGAAAACATCTGTACTTGGAACTTTGGCGATAATAAAAGCCGAACAAGGAAGCGATATTCATTTTTTATATTGGCTGATTCAAACAATTAACTTTAATAAGTATATAGTTGGCAGTACGATTCCTCATATTTATTATAGGGATTATAAAACTGAAAATATTCGGATTCCATCATTAGAAGAGCAAGTCAAAATAGCTGAATTATTAATCACTTTTGATGATGAAATCGCAAAATTAGAGCAAGAATTAAACACATTAAAAGCTCAAAAAAAAGGACTCATGCAAAAACTACTCACTGGGCAAATAAGAGTAACAATTAATTAACTTAAGGGGAAAATTTATGACAAAAGGTAAAAATAAACTTTGGAAGCCGCTTTCCCAATGGAGATACTAAAGTTCTTGATTTATCGTATGTTGAGCGGCCAAAATGGCAAATGAAGAATAGCAATAGTGTTTCTATAATGGCAAAATTCAGTAGCAATAAGTTTAGTTCAGGAGAGTTGTTAGATAAAGGGCATAGTTTGATATTTAGAGTTACTACGAATACGTTAAAGCCTTTTACCGTTCATTGGCAAGTTGTTAATACAGGTCAAGCGGCGGCTAATGAAGCAGATTTAAGAGGTGAAATTACAGAATCAGAAATTGCTGGCACAGGGGGGTTGGTTAAGGACTGCAAGGAAGAAAGGACTATGTATTCTGGCTCTCATTGGGTTGAATGTTTTATTGTGAAAAACAATCAATGTGTTGCCAGAAGTGGAGAATTTATAGTGAGAATAAAATGAATATAACCCCAAATACAACCGAAACTCAAATTCAAAAAAACACCATTGCCTTATTAAAAGCAATGGGTTGGCAGTTTATCGCTGAGAATGAAATACAGCAGTATCGAGATAACACCAATCAAGTGGTGTTAAAAGATGTGTTGCTGGAGCGATTACAAGCTTTAAACAGCTTTGAGTACAAGGGTAATAGGTATCCATTTTCTGCTAAAAATCTTGCTAAAGCCATTAGCAGTATTGATGTGCCACTTAACGAGGGGCTTGGTAATGCTAATCAAAAAGTAACGGATCAACTGCTTTTGGGTAATGCTTTTGAAGAGGTGCTAAGTGATGGAGTAAGAAAGAGCTTTAGTATTAATTATATTGATTTTCAGAATATTGAGAATAATGTGTTTCACTTTACTGAGGAGTTTGTGGTTGATCGTGTGGTTAAAAACGAGCAAACAAAAACCCGAAGACCTGATTTAGTATTGTTTATTAATGGTATTCCTATTGGCGTGGTGGAGCTTAAAAGATCAAGCATTAATGCCTCTCAAGGTATTTCTCAAATGATTAGAAATCAAAGAGAGCTGGAGATACCGCAGTTGTTTAAATACGTGCAAATTACCCTAGCTGGTAATAACCACGCACCAAAATACGCAACGGTTAATACCTCTAAAAAATTCTATGCTTCATGGAAAGAGGAGAGCGAGCCAGATTTGAGTTATTTGGTTAAGGATAGAATGGCGAGCGAGCTGGATAAAACCGTGCATTCGTTATTTTCAAAAGATCGAGTTATCGAGTTAATCCATTCTTTTATTTTGTTTGATGCTCAGGTGAAGAAGATTACGCGTTATCAGCAGTATTTTGCGATTAAGAGTGCAATGAGTAAGCTTTCTAAATTTGACGGCACAGGTAGGCGTGCAGGTGGTTTGATTTGGCATACGCAAGGCAGTGGCAAATCATTAACCATGGTAATGCTTGCTAAAGAGATTAAAAGGCTAATTAGTAATTCTAAAATTATTGTGGTAACTGATAGAAAAGACTTGGATAAGCAAATTCATGATACTTTTAGAAACAGCGAAATGCACGCCGAAAAAGCCACCTCTGGCAGAAATTTGATTGAGCTTTTGCAAAGTGGTGTGAGTGTTATCACTACACTTATTCACAAATTTGAAAAAGTAAAAGATGAAGATGAGCGCTTCGAGGATGCCAATACTTTTGTATTAGTTGATGAGTCACACAGAAGTCAAAGCGGTGATATGAGCAGGGCGATGAACAAAGTTTTGGTTAATAGTTGCTATATTGGTTTTACAGGTACGCCACTGATGAAAAAGGAGAAAAACTCTTTTGCAAAATTTGGTGGCGAAATACATCGCTACACGATTGATCAAGCGGTTAAAGATAAGGCTATTTTGCCGCTGTTGTATGAAGGTAGATTTGTTGATCAGTGGATTACTGATAAGGAGTCCATGGATAGGCGTTTTGACAAAATAGCTAAAGATTTGAGTGATGAGCAAAAACTTGATTTAAAAAAGAGATGGGCAAGATTTCAAAGCGTTGCTAGCTCTGAAATTCGCTTAGAAATGATTGCAGAAGATATTGCTAGACATTTTAAGAGCCAAGTTCAAGGTACGGGGCTTAAAGCAATGCTCGCCACTAGTAGCAAGTATGAAGCGATTAAATACCATCAACTATTTGAAGATTATTATTCGGACATTAAAACCGCCTTTGTTATTTCTAAGCCCGATAGTAGAGAGGGCAATGAAGAGGTTGACGAGCAAGAAGATAACAAGGTCTTTGTTAATGAGCATTGGGATAGGGTGATGCAAAAATATGGTGATGAAGATAAGTTTATCACCAAAGTAAAAGATAAATTTATTCGTGGTGAAGAGGTTGATTTGTTAATTGTTGTTGATAAATTATTAACAGGGTTTGATGCACCTAGAGCAGGGTATTTGTATATTGATAAAGAACTCAAAGAGCATAATTTATTACAAGCTATTGCTAGAGTTAACCGACTATACGAAGGTAAAGATTTTGGTTTTATTATTGATTATCGTGGGCTTTTGGGTGATTTAGATAAAGCGCTTACGACTTATTCGGGATTGAGTAATTTTGATGAAGATGATATTGCTTCGGCAGTGCTTGATATTAAAGAAGAGATTGCTAGGGTTAAAACCCACTATACCAATTTACAAGAGCTATTTTCTGGTGTAGTTAATAAATCAGATCAAGAAAGTTATGAAGTGTATTTGGCAGATGAAGAAAAGAGAAAGCAGTTTTATGATTATCTTTCAGAGTACGCTAGAGCTTTAAAAACTGCACTTTCTTCTGACAAGCTTGATGATGTGTTTGCTGAGAATGAAATACGAAATTTTAAGGCAAAAATGCGCTTTTACAGCGAGCTTCGAGCCTCGGTAAAAATTCGTTATTTTGAAGTAGTAGATTTCTCTCAGTATGAGAAACAAATGCAAAAATTAATGGATACATTTATTAGTGCAGGTGAAGCTAACCAACTTACTAAAGTTGTTAATATTTTTGATGATGGATTTGATGAAGAGGTTGAAAGACTTCAAGGTAGTAACGCTAGGGCTGATGCAATTTTGAGTGCTAGTAGCGCGGTTGTTATTGAAAAAATGGATTCAAATCCTGCTTATTATGAAAAGCTATCGCAAAAGATTAAGCAGATTATTAATGACTATCGCAATAAAAGGCTTAGTGAAGAGGAGAAACTGGCGAATGCTAAAGAGGTGCAGAAAATTCTCTTAAATGCTAATGATGAGGTTTCTAGCGCAGAATATCCTGAAAATATCCAAAATCATGCTTTTGCTAAAGTGGTTTATGACAATATTAGTGATTATTTTTCAGCGTTATCAAGCGATGATATTACTCAAGTTAATGGTGAATTTTCATTGCAAGTTGAAAGTATTTTTGCAAAATATAGTAAAAGACCAGATTGGCAAAATAGTACCGATATTAAAAACAAGATAAACAGTGAAGTGCAAGATTTACTGTGGAATATTGAGGATGGTTTTAATGTTTCTTTTGACATCGACAAAATGCTTGAAGTGATTAGAAGTATCAGCATTAACAATAATTTATGAAGCCAACTATCCTTAAAAAAGATATTAAACACATCAATTTAAGGGTGAAGCCTAGTTGTGAGGTTGTGATGAGTGTGCCGATTAAAACAACCGATAAACATATTGAATATGTACTTAATAAAAGGAGCGATTGGATTAAGTCCAAGCTGGCTTTTTATAGAAGCAAGCCAATTGTAATAGCGCAAGAATATGTGAGTGGCGAAAATTGCAGATTTTTAGGCCGTAATTATCGCCTTAAAGTTGTTCAAAGTAGTGAGGAATCAGTTAAGTTAAAAGGCGGATATTTGAATTTATTGGTTAAAGATAAAGACAATTTTAAAAGAAAAGAATATTTGGTTAAGCGGTGGTATTTTGAAAAGGCCGAAACTCATATTAAAAAAGCATTTGATAAATATCAGCCAATTGTTAATAAAGAAGTGAAAAGCGTTAGAATTAGAAAAATGAAAACAAGATGGGGTAGTTGCAACCCTGTAAAGTCTTATATTAATCTTAATTCTGAGTTAATAAAATTTCCCACTCAATGTATAGAATATGTTGTATTCCATGAGCTTACACACCTAATCTACCCAAATCATGATAAGAATTTTTATAATTATTTGAGTCTACATATGTCAAATTGGAAGAAGATCAAGCAAGTTTTAGAAACTGGTTATTAAATAATTTATTTAGAGCTATATTTGAAAGTACAATGAACTGAATAGTTGAATTTTTTACCTCATTAGGATTTTTTAATGGATGACAAATTAGTTAAATTAGGTGACTTTTGTACATATGTTCGAGCAGATGGAAAGGTGGTTGAATCTATTTTAGAAGGTCTTGGTTATGACTTGAATTATAATGATAAGTATTTTTATGAAAATAAATTACCACAGAGGGATATTGACACCATCCTTGAAAAGTTATCTCCAGCAAGTTTAGCTTTAAGGGCTTTAATAAGTTATATATCCAATTCTGAAAAAAAATTAAACTCTTTAGGGGTTAGAGTTTCTAATTTAAACCCTAGGTGGTTTCCTCGATCAAAATATGAAATTATTGGTCATGAAGTGGTGCATAATCGTAAATGGACTGAGCAGATTCCCAATAAAAAGTTTAGTCTGATATTTGGTGATTTTCCTCTTGGTTTAAAGTCTGAAAAGTTCAAAGTAACCCCTTCTGTAAAAGAGTTGTTAGGCTTAAATTCTAACAGTATCAACATATCTGTAAATAAAATAAGAGTATTGGAATCATTGTCTTTTTTAGACAAAGAAGGCCGAGCATTTTATTTATTTGAGCCATCTGCCCTGGGTGGCAAAAGAGGTTTTGATTTTCAAACGATCTTAAATGATAGCGGATTTTATATTAATGCTATTTTTAATACACCAGAAGGGTTGTTATTGGGAACTAGTGTTATACCAATAATGGTTGTTATTAGTCGGCACAAGCCTAAAAGTTTATTTGTCGCAGAGTTGAAAGATGAGAGTCAAGCAAAAGGGCTAGCAAAAGCATTTATTGGCGGCAATAATTATGGTAATTTAAATCAGGGAATGATGATTCCTGTCGACAGTTTTTATAATTTTTATAGATTGTTTGCCGAGATTCAAATTTCCAAACTTGAAACTAGTTACAAAGGCTATAAACAATATTCTTTTGAAGATATTGTTGTTGAAATTAATACTGTAAAAACAGGAGAAAGCTTCAAAGAAAAGGAAAATTCAATTTATATCCCTGGCTTTGAGTCCTCCCCTGTTGTAAGTAAGGCCTCCGATATATCAATAAAACATCAAAACTATTTTCAAGTCATGTTAACAAGTATTGCGATCAATGATTATATGGGTTCATTTTTTAAGTCTGATATTGGAAAATTAACACTGTCCTCTGCAACGTCTGGTTTTATTAAAAAAATTAATAAAACTGATCTCCTTAAGGTTGTGGTTGCTATTCCAGATGTAAGTACTCAGAATAAAATTATTGAAACTCAAAATAAAATTGCTGCAGTTCAGGGCGTAATAGAAAAGTTTGGAAATGAAATATCTTTAAATCCAAATAGTGCAGTGGAAATGCTAGATAGGCTTGATGATATGCTACATGCGGTTGATGAGCTTACTGAGGCAGATGGAATACGGAGTCTTATCAGATTTGGAGAAACTGATACTATAGAATTTAAGGAGACCTTGTCTCTAGAAACAAAAAATGGAAATAAAGAAAAGTATTTAGAAACAGGTGTTTTGAAAAATATTGCCGGATTTATGAATAATAAAGGTGGTGTTCTATTGGTTGGCATTCATGACAATGGAAGTGTTTACGGAGTAGATGATGAGGTAGCTAAGTTTCACAAAGGCAGCAATGATAAGTTTAAATTGTATTTTAAAAATATCTTAAAAAGTAGAATTGGCGAAGAAAATTATCCGTTTGTTGATTATGAAATATATCCGGTTGACGGTAAAGATGTCTTGAAAATATGGTGCAAGCCAATACAGAGCGGAATGGGCTGCTATTTAGATAAAAAAGAGTTTTACGTTCGCCGAAATCCAGGCACCGATAAATTAGAAGGCAGAGAGTTGGTAGAATATACAAATAATCATTTTAATAACTCATAAAATCATTATCAAAATTAGGAAATAAATGCCAATATTTGACATAAATGAGAATAAGCTTTCTCCAGTAGAGCAAAAGAACTTTCCTCTTGAAAAGGAATTGCAATCTTTAATAGAGAATAACCTTGAAGAGGTTTTTAGTTGTCGGTTTGTTGTTACGGAATTCTCAACAGGATCGCAACATGCAGGAAGAATTGATAGTCTCGCGCTTTCAGAAGAAGACAATCCGGTTATTATTGAATACAAGAAAGTGGAGTCATCAGAAATAATAAACCAAAGCTTATTTTATTTGCATTGGATTCAAGATCATAAGGGTGATTTTGAGATTGCCGTTCAAAAGAAACTTGGAAGTGATGTAAAGGTTGATTGGTCAGATATTCGAGTTATTTGTATTGCTCCAAACTATAAAAAATATGATCTGCATGCTGTGCAAGTGATGGGTGCAAATATTGAACTATGGAAATATAGATTATTCACTAACAGTTCTTTATATTTAGAAGAGGTTTTGCATGCAACAAAAACATTAAGAAAAGCCTCAAATTCATCGAAGAATTCAAAGGCCGCACAAAATAGAGCAGCAGCTGTTTATACGGTCAATGAGCATTTTGAAGGTAAGTCGGAATCAATTCAAGAACTTATGCATAAAGTAAGTGAATTTATTACTGGATTAGATTCGGCAATTGACGAAGTTCCAAAGAAATTCTATATAGCTTATAAGTCATCTAAAAATATAATGTGCATGGAGGCTAAAGGTAAAAATATTAAATTATTTATCAAACTAAAATCTTCAGATATTATTGATCCACCAAGCAGTTATAGAGATGTTAGTAATATTGGTCATTACGGCACTGGAGATTCTGAATTTACAGTTTCATCATCTGAAGAATTTAATGCTGTCAAAAAATATATTGAAATGGCTTATAACAAGATTGGGGGTTAGTAATTATGAATGTGAAAAATATACAAAAACAGCTTTCAGACTTTGCTAATGAGCGTGACTGGGATCAATTCCATAATCCTAAAAACCTTGCTATGGCACTATCTGTTGAAGCGTCAGAGTTGGTTGAAATTTTTCAATGGCTAGCACCAAAGCAGGCTGAAGAAGTTATGGACTCTGATGAAAGCGAGCATGTTAAAGAAGAAATAGCAGATGTAATGATTTATTTGCTTCGTTTGGCTGATAAATTAGATATTGATCTTGAAGGTGTGGTAACCAATAAAATCAAACAAAACGGAGAAAAATATTCAGTTGACTTGGCAAAAGGTAGTGCTAAAAAATCTACCAAATTACGTTCTAAGCTAAAAAATTTGCTAGAGTTTTAATCATATAAATTTATGAATACACGAGAGATGTCATTAGTATTAAAAAAATTTATAACCAATTCAGATTGGATTTTTGCTAAGACGTATGCCAAAACTTGGCCTCATGAATATATTGTTCAAGAGCAAGTAGATAGTAATCTATTTTTAGCTCTTGCCGAGTACATAGATACTCAAGGATATAAAGATAATTTTTATCAAAAAGAAGTTTTTTATTTTGATCATGATGGATATACATATTGGCACATGGGAAATATTATTAATCGGTGTGTTGTGGCCGATACATACCATCAAAGAAAGATTGATGGCAGACTTCCGGATTGATGTCAATTTTTATTGAAACAGGCTGGGTTAAGCCGCCACACCAAATTGGAGGTCTTGACCATTTAGGGGTGCAAGCACCCTGTATTCAAGTTTACTCTCAACTCTTACCAGGTATTACAAATGTTACAGATCGAGCTAGATATTACAGCTTTTATCCTTGGCTAATTACCAGGTTTGAACAGGAAGGTTGGCGTTCTGAAGAAGAGATTCTACTAATATTGAGAAGGGCGGAGTGCTTGCTAACAATAATATCATTACAGCATGAGTATGTTGTTCAAGACGGCACTGATGACCATAGGGCTGCAATGGTTGGCAGTGATGCATTATATAAAGCTATCGAAAAACTACATTTAGGAGAGCGAATAAAACTATCTGATTATTCTAGTCTTGATGCGGGAAGTGACAGGTATTTTGCCAATCCTGCTGGCGGACTTGGTCAGTATTATTTTGGCGCCTTAAAGAATTTAAGCCTGCTTAGT
>Ga0233441_1002721_pt1 | contig 12699 bp, 9 predicted proteins | sample SI_123_September_4_FD_182781 | JGI IMG/M metagenome (GOLD analysis project Ga0233441, IMG submission 182781) | Seawater microbial communities from Saanich Inlet, British Columbia, Canada - SI_123_September2016_135_MG | ecosystem: Environmental > Aquatic > Marine > Inlet | place: Canada: British...
AAAGCCAGTTTAGAGGCTTTGAAAAAAGCCAAACAAGGTAGAAAGGTGCCGAGAGAAGAGCAAGACTTTCCCATTAATTATGTGGGAATGGCTTTGGCCGTTTTGCTTATTCCTGTTTACTTGCTCTATTTTGATATTGTTCACGATGTAGGCATTGCGATTTTATTGGCTGTGGTCATGATGGTCTTTGGATTTTTATTCTCAGCCGTCGCCGCCTATATGGCAGGTATGGTGGGTTCCTCCAACAATCCCATCTCTGGAGTAACCATCGCTACGATTCTATTTGCTTCCCTTTTACTTCTTTCCTTATTAGGGGAAAATTCTGATGTGGGGGCGCCAGCTGCCATTATGATTGGCGCTGTGGTTTGCTGTGCGGCTGCCATCGGAGGAGATAATCTCCAAGATTTGAAAACGGGACACATTGTAGGCGCCACGCCCTGGAAACAGCAAGTCATGCAAATTATTGGCGTACTGAGTGCTTCAGTTGTTTTGGGGCTGGTATTAGATATTTTGCATACAGCATATACCATTGGATCTCCAACATTATCTGCCCCACAAGCCACCTTAATGAAATCGGTTGCTGATGGCGTTTTCACTGGAAATTTGCCATGGAACATGGTTGGATTTGGTGCCATTATTGGCATTCTAATTATTTTGATTGATCTGCGTCAAGAGCGGATTGGTTCGGATTTTCGTGTTCCCATTTTGGCGGTTGCCGTTGGCATCTATTTACCCATCGAATTGACTGTGCCCATTTTTTTAGGTGGAATGATTACTCATTTCAGTGAAAAATCTGGTGCATCGGACATGATGAAGAAAAAAGGATTGCTCATGGCTTCTGGTCTTATTACGGGTGAAGCCTTAGTCGGAATTTTAGTTGCTGTGCCTATTTTTGTTACAGGTTCCAAAGAATGGTGGCCACAATTTCCTGGATTCCAATTCGTAGGTGTCTTGGTCTTCATGGCTGTCATTGCTTGGTTATATCGCTCAGTCACTCAAAAATAAAATGACCATCTCAAAATCCATACTTAAGCGATTGCCCAAAGTCGAACTCCATTGTCACTTGGATGGAAGTATTCGTGTAAAAACGATGATTGACTTGGCGCAAAAGGATAAAGTGAAGCTCCCATCTATGAATGAGAAAGACTTATCCCAAATGCTCATTATTGGAAAAAATCGTGGAACATTGGAAGATTACCTCAAACGTTTTGATTACACATTGAGCGTGATGCAAACGCCTGAGTCCTTGACACGAACAGCCTTCGAACTCATAGAAGATGTGTCCAAAGAAAATATGAAATATATTGAAATTCGCTATTCTCCCATTCTACATACCCAAAAAGGGATGACCATTTCTGAATCGGTTGAAGCGGTAAGAGCGGGACTCAAACAAGGTGAAAAAGTATTTGGCGTCCAATCAGGCATTATCGTTTGTGGAATTCGAAATATCTCTCCGGAAGTTTCACTCAAATTGGCAGACCTAACCGTTCAATATAAAAACAAAGGTGTGGTCGGTTTCGATTTGGCTGGCGCGGAAGAAAACTTCCCAGCCAAAGATCATAAAGAAGCATTCTATATGATTCGTAATCATAATATCAATGCCACCATTCACGCTGGGGAAGCTTTTGGTCCTAGCTCAATTCAACAAGCAATTCATTATTGTGGTGCACATCGTATTGGGCACGGAACTCGCCTCAAAGAAGATAAAGACTTGATGCATTATGTCATTGATCATCGAATTCCATTAGAAATTTGTCTCACGTCGAATTGGCAAACAAAATCCATTCGCTCCTTAAAATATCATCCAATTAAATATTATTACGACCAAGGGATGCGAGTTACACTCAATACAGATAATCGACTCATGTCTGGAATCACATTAACAGATGAATTTAAATTAGCTCATGATTTGTTTGGGTTTACCCTTCGAGATTTTCGTGAGATGACTATTATTGCAATGAAGAGTGCTTTTATGCCTCATCAAAAACGCACTATTCTACTCAATAAAATTATTGAAGAATTAAAACAAGAATTTCATATTTAGAATACTTAGGAGAATCAAATGCATAAGAAAAAATTTAAACCAGAAACATTAATGATGTCTTACGGTTACAAGCCGGAATTGTCTGAAGGTGCTGTGAAATGTCCCATTTTTCAAACATCTACTTTTGCTTTTAAAACAGCCGAAGAAGGAAAAGCATTTTTTGAAGTCGCTTATGGTATCAGAGAAAAAAATCCAGAAGAAGAAATGGGACTTATTTATTCCAGACTCAATAATCCCGATCTTGAGATATTAGAAAACCGTCTTACGCTTTGGGACGAAGCAGAAGAATGTGCCGTATTTGAAAGTGGCATGTCTGCCATTACAACTGTTTTGTTAGAGTTTTTACGTCCTGGAGATTTATTGGTTTATAGCAAACCTTTATACGGGGGTTCGGATCATTTTATAAAACATATTTTACCTGAATTTGGTATTCATACCATCGGAATTCACGCCGACCACACAAAGGCTGAAATCATTGAAAAAATTGAAACTTCAGAAGCAAATGATCGTCTTAAACTTATTTTTGTAGAAACGCCAGCGAATCCAACCAATGCCATCATTGATATTACCATGTGTCACAAAATTGCTGAGCATTTTAGCACAGAGGACAATACACCTCTCCTGGCAGTTGATAATACATACATGGGGCCTTTATGGTCTCATCCTCTCAAATTGGGTGCGGATTTGGTTTTATATTCGGCTACAAAATATATTGGAGGTCACAGTGATGTGATTGCTGGCGCTTGTTTGGGATCGAAAGCGCTCATGGCACGGATTAAAGGATTAAGAACATTTTTAGGAAACATGGCAGGGCCTTGGACAGGTTGGCTCTTGATGCGTAGCTTAGAAACGCTTAAACCTCGGATGGAAAAGCAAGCAGAAAATGCTCGCATGGTGGCTGACTTTTTGAGAGACCATCCCAAAGTTGAAAGCGTATTTTATCTCGGTCATCTAAGACCAGGAAGTCAACAGTATAAAGTGTATCAAAATCAATATTCCTCTGCGGGAGCGATGATTTCTTTTGATATTAAAGGAGGCGAAAAAGAAGCGTTTACTTTCTTAAATAAACTTCAATTATTTCATTTGGCTGTGAGTTTAGGTAGCACTGAATCTTTAGCACAACATCCTTACACTATGACACATGCAGATGTATCTTCTGAAGAAAAAAATGCATTAGGATTAACAGAAAAACTCGCTCGATTGTCCATTGGGGTTGAAGATGGAGATGATCTCATTTGGGATATTACACAAGCCTTAGAGCAGGTTTAATTAAATACACGACTATCAAAAACTATTTAGAATGCCAAAAATGAACCAATTAATTTCCCCAATGTGGGGATTTGGGGGTTTATAAATACGATTCTAACGTTAAATTTAATTCTATTGCCATGGTTCCACTAAAATGATGCTATTATTTGAAGAACGAACCTCATTTTTGAACCCACAAACTAATTTGTCATGCCGGAATTTTTGAAAAAAAATATCTGGCATCCATTTGAGACTTGACTAAAGAGCAATGGTTGGGTTTAATTTAATATTTTTTCCACTCACACAACTTGCACACTCAAGATATGAATACTAAATTCTGCGTCTAATATTAAAGGAATATCTAAAAAATGGACAGACATCCACAACAAATTAAAAGAGAACGACAGGACATTAAACGTCGTGAACGAAACGTAGCCAATATGTCTCGCTTACGCACACTCATTAAAAATGTGCTCGAATCTACCGATAAAGCATCAGCCGAAAGCCATTATGGAAAAGCGGTTAGCGTCATTGATAAATCTATCAAAATTGGTTTAATTCATAAAAATACAGGTGCAAGACGTAAATCTCAAGTTACAAGACATTTGAATTCTCTGAATTAATTTTACTCATAAGATTCTAATAAAAAACCCCGATTTTCATCGGGGTTTTTTATTATGTCAAATTTTGTTTAAGTCTTATCCATCTGATATTTGATAATTGGGCGCTTCTTTGACAATCCTTACTTCGTGTGGATGGTTTTCTTTCATACCAGCAGAAGTAATTTGGACAAACTCCGTTATCTTTCCAAATCCTTCAATGTTCTTAGCTCCACAATATCCCATGGATGAACGCAAACCTCCCAAAATTTGATGAATCGCATTACGAACATGTCCACGGTAAGGCACCATTCCTTCTATGCCTTCTGGAACCAATTTTGTTGCTTCTGTTCCTTCTTGAAAATAGCGATCACCGCTCCCCTCCTGCATGGCGCCCATAGAACCCATTCCGCGGTATGATTTATATTGGCGACCTTCATATAAAATTGATTCACCGGGGCTCTCATCCATGCCAGCTAAAAGGCTTCCCAACATAACAGAATCGGCGCCTGCAGCCAATGCTTTAGCGATATCACCACTGTATCGTAACCCACCATCAGCAATGACGGGAATATGATTTTTCCGCGCCACATCCACGCAATCCATAATAGCAGACAATTGAGGCTTGCCCACACCAGCAATCACACGAGTCGTGCAACTGGCTCCCGCACCAATACCAATTTTTACACAATCTACGCCGGCATCAATCAAGGCTTGTGCACCATCTCCCGTTGCTACATTGCCTGCAATCACATCAACCCCTACAGATGATTTCAAATGTGCAATAGACTTTAAAACGCCCTGTGAATGTCCGTGAGCCGTATCTACCACAATCACATCCACTTCTGCTTCGACCAAAGCAGACGCTCGATCGATTAAATCATCGCCCACACCCACTGCGGCTCCCACACGCAATCGACCCATTTCATCTTTGCAAGCGTAAGGGAATTGCTCTTTTTTCTGAATATCTTTTACTGTGATTAATCCGGTCAAATTTCCTTGCTTATCTACAACCAATAATTTCTCGATACGATGCGCTTGGAGTAATGCTTTTGATTTTTCTAACGATGTGCCTGTTGGTACTGTCACAAGATTTTTACTCGTCATTCTTTCTGAAACGGACAAAGCATCATTCAGCTCAAAGCGAATATCTCGGTTGGTGATAATACCCAATAACTCTTCACCTTTGACTACGGGGAGCCCACTGATTTTAAATTGGGACATAATGCGTTTCGCATCGCCAATCGTGCTATCTGCCGTGAGCGTTACAGGGTTCACAATCATCCCACTTTCAGAGCGTTTTACCCTATCCACCATTTTTTGTTGATTGAGAATGGATAAATTTTTATGCAAAACCCCTAATCCACCTTCTCTCGCTAATGCAATGGCCATATCACATTCCGTAACCGTATCCATCGCAGCAGAAAGTATGGGGATATTCATGGCGATATTTTTTGTCAATTGTGTGGTCAAATCAACTTCTCGTGGTAAAATTTCAGAAGACTGGGGTACCAACAAAACATCATCAAAAGTTAAAGCAAGTGGGAATGGGGGGCGGTTTTTCAAAAAGACTCCAATGTGTGAAAGGGTTGAATGGCTGATAATAATTCACCGTTTATAATGGCTGTTTTAACGGCTTCAATTTCTTTATTTAAAGGACGATCGCCTTTATGAATATTAATGCTATCTTTGAGTAAATCTAAGACTGCTTGTGTCGATTTCGCAGGCTTTAATTTAGTGTGTATTTCTTGAATGGCTGTTAAAGCCACAATTAATTCCACAGCAAGAATCGTTGCAAGATTATTTTGAATTTGTAAAGTTTTTTGCCCAGCCCAAGGCGCCATGCTGACCAAATCTTCCTGGCCGCCCGAAGTAGGTAAAGAATCCACGCTAGCGGGGTGGGATAAGGTTTTGTTTTCTGATGCCAAAGCGGATGCACTCACATGAGCAATCATATATCCCGTTTCTAAGCCTGGTATTTTCGCCATAAAGGGTGGCAAAGTTCCATCAGCTCCTTTCATAAGATAATGGGTCCGTCGTTCAGAGATTGCACCAAATTCTGACATAGCAATGGCGAGCATATCCATGGCTTGCGCCACAGATTCTCCATGAAAATGTCCTGAACTAATGACTTCTCCATTTGCAAAAACAAGGGGATTATCACTTACGCTATTGATTTCGTCATTGATAATATTTCCCGAAAAAGTCATTGTATCTCGACATGCACCATGGACATGAGGAATACATCTAAAACTGTATGGATCTTGCACTTTTTTGCAATGACGATGGGATTTGACAATCTCGCTCCCTTTTAAGATTTTCCATACATTTTTTGCCGATTGAATTTGTCCTGGATGATTTTTGATTGCATGAATAGACGATTTAAAAACATTTCGACTAGACAAACTTCCTTCCACAGAAATGGCACCAATCAAATCAGCAGACTGGGCTAAACATTCCGCTTGAAGCATAGCTTGGATTGCAATAGAGGTAGAAAATTGGGTTCCATTAATTAAGCTTAGTCCTTCTTTTGGGCCTAATTTATAAGATTTTAATCCTGCTTTTTTTAAGGCTGTTACCGTTTTTATAACGCGCTTATTGACAGACACTTCTCCTTCTCCTATAATGGCCAAAGCCATGTGACCTAAGGGCGCTAAATCGCCACTGGCTCCCACAGAACCTTTTTCTGGAATCACGGGTAAAATATCATGATTTAAAAAATAGATCAACTGCTCTGCCAAAGAGAACCGGATACCACTATGGCCTTTAGCATACGTCAATAACTTTAGAAATATAATGCTTCGAACTAATCCATCTGAAATGGGCTTTCCCACGCCAGCAGCATGACTCCGAACCAAGTTAATTTGTAATTTTTCTAATTGATTTGGATCAATTGAGATTTGGCTTAATTTTCCAAAACCCGTATTGACGCCATAAATTGTTTCGCCTGTTGATAAGGCATTTTGCAATGTTTTGTGAGATGCTCGAATTCGCTGCTTGGAAGCTTTAGAAATACGGATTTGAATCGGATTTCGAAAGAAAGGCGCAAAATCTCTGAAATGGAATGATTTCTTAGAAACAGTCAGGGTTCTCATGGGCGAATTTAGAGAACCTGAGCTTTGCTTGACAAGCCCCATCATTCGAATTTTTAGTCACTTATAGCCTAAATCAATGATCTTCAAAAATAACGAAAACTTAGGTAAAATCTTCTATATTTCTAAAGATACTCATCCGAGCAGGAATCACTTGAGAAAAATGCTTTCCGTTTACAATCATGTCCAAATTGAATTAATAATCAATATCGAATCAAAACCTTCTTTTCATCCAAAGTCTGCAAGCCCGGGGTTTGTTCTCTATCCAGCATGCCCGCCATATCGGAGACGTTCTCTTTGATGTAAGCGCCCAATTCTCCCACAGTGATTTGCTTGTCATTGTTTGCGTCTGCATCTCCTCGCATACCTTTCATCAAAAAGTAAGAAAAAAGACCATGCTTCTTTTCCGGCCAGGCGGATGAGATTTCACTGCCGCTGGATGCAGAAAAGACTGTTACATTCCGCGTGGCTGAAGCATCCACTTCCATGAATACGGGCCGGGCATCGGCCAACAGCATTTCGTTATCTCGATTGGCACCGGAGAAACAAGCATCGAGAAAAACAGTAGTGGATTTTGCATCAAAACTGCCCAACTGCTCATAGAGTTTATCCATTTCATATCCCGTTTGAGATGCGTAATTCGGATCACCATCATAAGGAATCAAATAAGCTGTTTTTTTATCGGGAGCGCCATGACCTGCATAATACACAAATACATTGGATTTCCCACTTTTAATCCGTTTGTCTATCCAGCCATCTTTACCAAATACCTTATTGAATTCTGCTTGACCTACATCGCTGTCCATTTTGGCATAAATTCTGTTTTTCGGAATGCCTAATACAGATTCAAAATATTTCTTCATCCAAATGGCATCTCGTTTCGCAAAAGACACACCGGGGACATTCTTATAATCTTCTATACCAAAAACCACAGCCAAATCGTGTTTTCCTTTCCGTCCAGTTTTTGGAATATTTTTTTCTACATCCACAGAAACGGTGGCAACATTTTCAAATTCAGTCTTTGATAATTCCTGCCCGGAAATCACCAACTGCTGAATGGTCTGTTGCGGTTTAGCCACATCCAACTTTAAGGGGAATTTTCCTGTTGTGCTTTCTTCCGTAAAACCAATAGACACGTTAATTCTTTTTCCGACGGTTTTGGCCGTATTAAATGAAAATTCCAGGTCCTTAAATTCCCCCGGTTTTAGGGATGAAAAAGAATAATCCTGCCGACTATCCGGCGTAAAATAAATACCTTTTGGCAAATTGATTAAAAATTTCACATCTTCCGCAGGACCTTGTCCACGATTCTGAACTCTTGCCTGCACTTCTGTTGTGGTTTGGGGGCGAATTTCGTTTCCATCATTGGGTGTGCTGACGCCAAAGTCAACCAGTGCCAGTTGGGGTGGAATAAACGGAAATGTTTCAAAACTGATTTGAGTCGGATCTGGCGGAAAGCCATAACTCTCTGTGGCGGAAATTGTAAAACGATTTTCCAGTCTACTAACAGACTTGGATGCGTTTACGTAAAAAACTGCTGTTTCGGTTTGCCCAACAGGAACTTCACCTATAATCTTAGATGATTCAAATGATAAATTTATATTTTCTTTTTCGGATTTCAGTTTTACAAAAACACCCATGGCAGAACCTTGCCCACTGTTAAATATAGAAACCTTAATCTTGCCCTTTTCTTCTGCATCTAAAAAGCCGTTACCGTTTGGTTCTACAAATACCACCTTCATGGTTAGGTTTGGAGGAACAACCGATTTTTTTGTAGCAATGACAGGCGCGGCAGCTATGTTTTTTGTAGGACCAAATGGAAAACGCGAACCGGTGATAGGATGAATTGCCACCATGTTGAAATATTCATAGGATCTCAAACTCCGTTTGAGTCGTTTATATCCTTCCACCTTTACTGATGAAAATTGTTTTTTAAAATCTCTGGCTTCACTTCGAGGAACTTCAACACTAAATCGTTGGCCGTTTATTTTAAAAGGAAAACTATTATTCTCTGCATTATATGATTCCAAGGACGTAGGCGTAAACGTCGCCGGCGATAAAGATTCCACAATCTTGATTTGGAGCTGTCGTTCTATTTCTGTATCCCGTTCTATTGCTAATCTTGCACGTTCTTTTTTGCGAACTTCAACTTTGGCAAGCATTTCATTTTGTGCTCTTTTCAGGATAGATTTTTGTTTTAAAAGTCTTTCTTGGTATTCGGCTCTTGTTTCAAACTCATCTTTGGGTGAAAACAAATCGGGGTTTTGTTCTCGGGCAATTTCTTCAATATTTTTAATTTTCAGGGTATTACTTACGGATTGAGCAAATAGAATGCCAAAACCCATAATAACAATAATGATAAATGTTATACTCTTTTTCATGATATTTCCTTAACTCAAATAAAATATTTTGAACAAAATGCTCATTCGCATTACTAAGCTTACATGTAATTTACAAAATATTTTTAAATGTATTACAAAATCATCAAAACACCTTTAATCTCCAAAATTCTAAATCAATTCATAGTCTTTTTTGTAGTGAATTGTCTATGTCAATTCTACGCTGAAATTTGAAGCGACCATTCCTTTGGACTGCATCAACACAGTTGATGTATTCCATATATCTACTGAGCAGAGCGCACCAAACGGTTGGTATCCTTCTTACCATTATTAACTAAATACCAATTTATTAAAAATATTTTCTTTTAAACAATAGGTATCTCCATAGTCCAGGTGAGACACCCAGCTTTGAACTGATTGACCTATTTCCTTTAAATCTATGTTTCCATTTTTATAATCTAATTCCATTTTTTGCAACCGTTTTCTTGCCCGTCTCAAATTATCGCTTTTAACCCGAATTCTATCTGGGAATATCCGAAACCCGAGAAAGTTTTCGCCAAATTTCACTTGAGTAATCTGACTTTTTACCGGATGAATACGAAGACGGTATTCTTCTAATTTTATTTCAATATTTTTACGAAGTGTGCTCAAATACATTTTATCATGGGAAAAAATCGCAAAATCATCCACATAACGAACATATCTTTTTATACCTAATTCATCTTTAATAAAATGGTCTAATTGATTCAAATAAATATTGGCAAAAAACTGACTGGTTAAATTTCCGATAGGCAATCCTCTTTTCCGTTCAAACGGCGTAAAAAGTGTATCGCCTGAAAAGTACTCATTTCTAGGTGTTTGCGGATTACTATTGTTAATAATCAGATCTATTAACCAAAGCGTATCTTTGCACTTTATTTTCCGTCGAATAAGGTTCTTCAATATCTCATGGTCAATGGACGGGAAATATTTCACAATATCGCATTTCAAAACAAACTGGCTCGAACGGAAATACTTTACAAATCTATCCAATGCCTTATGCGTGCCTTTTCCTTTTCTGTTGGCATACGAATCATAAATAAAAGTTTTGTCAAAAATGGGTTCTATAATGTTACATAATGCATGATGAACCACTCTATCACGATAAGGCGCTGCTGATATCATTCTCTTTTTTGGTTCGTTTATTTCGAATGTTTTATAAGCACCAGGTTGATAGGTTTTTTCTCTTAACTCCTTTTGAAGTTGAAATAATTCTATTTCTAATAGTATATCAAAATCGGCACAATATTCCTTCTGGCGTTTACCGAGTCGCGCTTTTTTATGTGCAAGAAACAAATTCTCAAATGAAATTATTTCCTGCCACAGTTGGTTATGTCTTTTCATAATTCACATCATCCCATATTCCCAACTTTTCGGAAATAAAAACAACTTTCGCATTTTTTACAGGTATCTCAATTTGCTAAATTGAGAATCAAACAACTTTGTAAGTTGTTTTACGTGTGATTCTTTTGTATCTCAATTTGCTAAATTGAGAATCAAACAACTTTGCAATTGAGAATCAAACAACTTTGCAAGTTGTTTTACGTGTGATTCTTTTTATTCAAATACACAAAGGTCCAATCTTCCCAATTTTTTGTCAATTTAGCTTTTACAGGGTTCTGAAGAATGTAATCCATTTGATAATAAAAATCATTTTCATTACGTATGAAATGATCATAGGATTCATGTTCCCAAAATTGTCCTTTTCTTCCTAATACTTTATTACACTTGCCAGAAGTATATCTTTTGATAGAAAAAAGTATTTTAGACAAAGAATAACAAGTCTCATCCGATTCTCTTAATGGCTTTATTAACATGTGAACGTGATTTGGCATAATACAAAAACAATATAATTTATATCGCTTCTCATCCCAATACTGTATCGAATCAAATACAATTTCTCCACACGCTTTCTTCTTTAACCAGTCATGGGACTTATTATATTTCCCGATGAAATTATCAAAATCATCATAGTATTTTTTATCAAATTCATGTCGATATGAGTTTAATTTTTGGCCCGTTAATTCTTTTACTTTATTATCGTATTGCTTTTTTTCAAATTTCATTTTAACAATGATACTTTTTGGTAATGAAAAAGCTAATCGGAAAGTAATCGCATAAATGCCATCATTTATTTGGAAATGCGGCAAAGTTCTTTTGTAATACGTTTTAAATTTTAGTTTATTCATTTTTTATCCTGTATCTCAATTTGCTAAATTGAGAACTAAACAACTTGGCAATTGAGAATCAAACAACTTTGCAAGTTGTTTTACGTGTGATTCTTTTGTATCTCAATTTGCTAAATTGAGAACTAAACAACTTGGCAATTGAGAATCAAACAACTTTGCAAGTTGTTTTACGTGTGATTCTTTTGTATCTCAATTTGCTAAATTGAGAATCAAACAACTTGGCAATTGAGAATCAAACAACTTTGCAAGTTGTTTTACGTGTGATTCTTTTGTATCTCAATTTGCTAAATTGAGAACTAAACAACTTGGTAAGTTGTTTTACCCATTACCCATTTTGAAAGCTGCAAGTGTTTCGATGGCTCTACTACACATGCAGCTTTCGGTTTATGTTCGGAACTTGCGTTCACAGGAAAATAATCTTGTATTATCTTTTACACAAATCAGTCATCCGTAAATCACTGATATTTTGGCGAGCAGATAGTATTGAGCAGAACGCACCAACCGGAACCCGTTGTTGTTGTTCCTGTTGTCCGGATTGTTCCTGTTGCGATTAGCAACCCGACAATTGGTGTCGTTGTTGTTCCAACTGCCGCCACGAAGAACGCGTCTGGTTTATAGATTATTCCCCTTTGATCCATTTGCCTAACATCTTTCCTATTTCAACAATTTCTTTTGAAGCAAATTCATATTGCTTGAACGTGATTAATTTTAAGTCCTGTGACATTCGCATATATTTTCTCAATTTTTCTAACTCAATATCCGCCGCAATCAAAAAATAAGTTTCCTTTTTTTCCAATTTTACAGCCTTTATCAAGTTATCTTGTAAATCCAATATAGCATTCTCCACTCGTTTTGCCATAACAAAACGCTGGCTTTTTGGAAACTTATGCGTCCGTTCTATTAACCAAATTGTTAAATCATATACTTTGATAAAAAGTGGCGATTCTTTCATTTTTTAATTCTTTAAAATTTCATTAAAAAGTGAAATTTTAATTTAACAGAATCCGGATAACAGAATACTTATGAATAATCACTGAGCAGAACGCACCAACCGGAACCCGAGGCCGTTGTCCCAGTTGTCCGGATTGAACCAGTTGCGATAAGCAACCCGACAATAGGCGTCGAAGTTGACCCAACAGCCGCCACGAA
>Ga0233441_1002722_pt1 | contig 12692 bp, 12 predicted proteins | sample SI_123_September_4_FD_182781 | JGI IMG/M metagenome (GOLD analysis project Ga0233441, IMG submission 182781) | Seawater microbial communities from Saanich Inlet, British Columbia, Canada - SI_123_September2016_135_MG | ecosystem: Environmental > Aquatic > Marine > Inlet | place: Canada: British...
ATCGCGAGAGCTTCATGCAAAAATTGAAAGAAAATATGATAGACTCTCGCCCGGTGTTTAGTCCGATGAGTAGTCTGCCAATGTTTGAAAAATGTGCAGAAAATCCAATTTCTTATCGTATTGGATTGTCAGCGATTAACTTGCCTAGTGGGCATAACCTCTCAGATGAAGAGATCGAATATATATCAAATGTAATTTTATTTTTAATAAAAGATTGATCATTTTGAATATCTATAAATTTATTTCAAATGTCAGATAGTAGCTTATGTACGCCAATGAGGCTAATATTATTTTTTTCTTGCTCTTGTTCCTGTCCAAATAAGACCTATTAGGAGTTGGCTTTAGTCAGTAAGAATATTACGTAAAGTTATCCAAACAACGGAGGTTCAATTTTGAAAATTAAAAGGCTAATTATTAAATTGTTAAATATAATAATTATTAAATGTTGCCTGGATCAGTATATAAAAATACTAACTAATAAAAAAGATGCATATTACGCTAAGAGGGAGAGACTTCTTGTTTATCTAAAAACTGATTTACAGAAATGGGATTTAAATTCACTAAAAACTAATTTACAGAAATATTCATTGGTTGATGATATAAAGATTGAGAATGACGTGGTTAATAGACTAGTGACAAATAACCACACCATCCTTCCAGAGGTGATTCAGTTTTTTAGTAAAAGTAAAATAAAATTTAAAGACGTGCCTTTAAATATATACAAATTTCCAAAAGCAATTGTAACTTTTGGCTCAGATGTTATTAGGCTTAATGAAGGTGAGTGCTATTGGTATAAAAGCAAACAACATTTTATGTATAAAACCATCCCCGCTGATAAAGATTTATATTTGTATGATAAGCAAGACAAAAGTGTTCTTCTTGCAAAAGCAAGATATGATACAAAAAGATTAACCAAGGTCGTTTCTCTTGTTGGTGCGCTAGATAATTCTTGGGCACATTTTTTAGTAGAATACCTGCCGAAACTAAAAATAGTAAAAAAGTATTACTACAAGGAGGGGTTAACAATATTGATTCCAAAATCACTCGATGAAAATTGTAAAGAAATGGTGAAATTTATAAAATCACCACATTGGAATATATACGAACTGGAAAGACATGACTCTGTGACTTGTGAAGATTTATACTACATCGATAATACATCGTGGATAACAGACCATAGTGAAACACTTATACTTGGTGATACAATGCTATATAAAGTGGCTTTGGAAACGCTTAAAGATTTTGCTTTAAATTATCAAAAAGCATATATTAAACTAGAGCAAAAATCAAGGAGAATATATTTAAGAAGATCCAATACATATAGGTCATTAAAAAATATTAGTGAAGTAGATGCTCTTTTGGAAAAATATGACTTTAAGGTTATATATGGACATGAGTTGACACTTAAAGAAAAATCAAAAATATTTTCTCAAGCTGAAATTATAGTGGGTCCTGGCTCTAGTGGATTTGTTAATATTATTTTTTGTCAAAAAGATGCAAAAATTATAAGCTTTATAAATAAAAATAGAGTATGGGATACTTATTTACCAACAATTGGAGATGCATTTGATTTAAATTTTAAATACTTGCTGTCAAACAAAGAGGAGGATATTAATGACCCTCATACTTCATATAGTATAGATGTGTCAATGCTGGAAGAAGAAATTATACGCAGTCTTAATTTAATTAAAGGTGAAACGAAGTGAGTTTAATTAAAAAAATCAGCTTCAAGTCTTTGGGGGATGGGCGTGGATCGCTTATTGCTTTAGAGGGTAACAAGGGTGTGCCATTTGATATTAAGCGAGTTTACTATATCTTTGATACAAAACAGGGTGTTTCACGCGGATTTCATGCGCATCGAAATCTAAAGCAAGTTGTAGTTTGCGTAACAGGCAGTTGTCGTTTTGTTTTGGATAATGGTAAACAGCGTGGGGAAATTGTACTCAAAAAACCAACAATAGGCCTTTTAGTTGAGGGTTTAATTTGGCGGGAAATGTACGACTTTAGTCCCGATTGCGTCTTGATGGTATTGGCAAGTAAACATTATGATGAAAATGATTATATAAGAAGTTATAGTGATTTTTTAAAGGAGGCGGAAAGGTGATAGTTGAAAATTTATCATATGAAGAATATAAAAATCTAAAGTTGGTAAGTCATTTTTTTAATTCTGTAAATTTTATAAACCATAACAAATATAAGTGCGATGAAGTTCAATATTTGGTTTTTAAAGATTCAAAAGTAAGGTTTGGCCTGGTTATTGGCATTAAAGATGGCATAATTTACACACCATTTTCAGCTCCTTTTGGCGGGTTTTCTTATAGTAAAAATGATATAAAGCATCATATGTTTTCTAAAGCGGTAAAAGCTTTAAAAGAATACTTATTACTTAATAATTTCAAGAGAATGAGTATCTTCTTGCCTCCTTCTATTTATGACGAGCAAAATAGTGCGAAAATTATTACAGCTTTATTAATGGGTGGATTCTTGATTGATTTTGTTGACATTAATCATAGTTATAATTTAAGAAAGTTTAATTCAAACTACATAGATAAAGTACAATATGGCGCAAAAAAATCACTTAAGATTTCTCTATCAAAAAGCCTGAAATTTACATCATGTATTTCTATAGAAGAAAAAACAACTGCATATGATATTATAAAAAAAAATCGATCCCAAAGAGGGTTCCCATTAAAATTAAAATTAAAGGATGTACTAGAAACGGCTAATTTAACTGAGTCATATTTTTTTATTGTTTCCAAGCAGGATGGGGAGCCTATCGCTTCTGCGATTTGCTACGAAGTTCAAAATGATGTAGTACAAGTGATTTATTGGGGTGGTTTGGTAGAGTATGGTGAATACAAGCCAATAAATTTTTTGTCGTATAAAATTTTTGAATACTTTAAAGGCATCGGCTATCAAACTGTAGATATTGGCCCATCTTCTGAGCGAGGAGTTGTAAATTTTGGCCTTTCAGAGTTTAAGGAAAGTATAGGGTGTGATAAGCACTTAAAAATAAATTTTACTATTAAAGGAAGGTGAATTATGCTGGAAAAAGAAGTCTATTTTAATAAAAATTATGAGGCTATAGAATTTTGTAAAAAGTTTGAATCTAAAGATAATGAAGTTAAAAGATATGTACTTGGAAGAAATGCATACGCTCAATTTTTGGCTAGTAAATTATATCTTGATGGTTATATAGATGACTATACTGAAGATAAGGAGTTTAAGGGAGTAAAAATTTTAAAAACTCAAGAATTACCAGAAAACAGTATGGTAGTAGTATGTAGCTTAGATAGAATTAAAACAGTTAGCAAGAAACTAAAAGAATTAAAAATATATCACCTTGATTATTATGCCTTTTATAAATACACAAGTCTTAAATTAAGGCCAATAGAGTATTGGAATGGTTTTGAAAATGACTACAAGGTTAATTTTGAAGAATATCAAAATATATATAACAAACTTAGAGATGATGATTCAAAAAATACACTTAATAAATTAATTAATTTTAGACTTGCTTATGATGTGAGTTTTATGTCTGATTTTTCTTTTAGAATAGATAAACAATATTTTGAGAGTTTTTTGAACATAGATGATAATAGTGAAGCAGTGTTTGCTGACGTTGGCGCTTACGATGGACAGACAACGATTGATTTTATAAAAAGATATCCAAATTATTCAAGTGTTCATTTATTCGAGCCAGATTATGAAAATTATAAAATAGCTGAATTTACATTAAAAAATTATAAAAATATTCATATGTATAACAAGGGCTTATCTAATAAAAAGGACAGACTTAAATTTGAATGTTCATTAGGTCAATCTAGCAAAGTAAGCGACAGTGGAACGAATTTCATAAATGTGGATAGGTTTGATAATATAGTCAGTAGTGTAGTTACATTTATTAAAATGGACATTGAGGGGGCTGAAGAAGAGGCTATAAAAGGAATGGCCTCAAGTATTTTGAAATATCATCCAGTAATGGCAATAGCTGTTTATCATAGGTTTGATGATTTTAGGAAGATACCAAAGTTAATTTTATCAATAAGATCTGATTATGATTTATTTTTAAGGCACTATACAGAAGGCTTAGGTGAAACTGTAATGTATTTTGTGCCCAGAGAGTCAAATCTATGAGAGATATTCAAGACTACTCATGTAAGTATATTTCAAATGAAATTTCATTTGAAACTTATCAAGTAAAATTTAGAAGACTAAAAGTTATTGAGCAGATTAAGAAATATAGCCATAATACAATTGTTGAAATTGGGTGTGGCACAGAACCACTTTTTGAATATTTTAATCACTATAAGAAAATGGTAGTAATTGAGCCTAGTGATATTTTCTTTAAAATTGCCACTGAAAAGGCACTTAAAAAAAATAATATAAAGTTAATTAATTCGTTTTTTGAAGATGTTGACTTACTGAAAGAAAATATTGACGTTATTTTATTAAGTAGTTTGTTGCATGAAATAAAAGACACAAAATTATTTTTAAAACAAATTTTGTCTAAATGCTCAGAAAGTACTGTGATCCATATTAACGTTCCAAATTCAAATTCTTTTCATAGATTATTAGCATGCGAAAGTGGCTTGATTGATAACCCTAGTGAGTTTTCAGATAATAATCATCAATTTCAAGTTAATAATGTGTTTGATTTAGACTCTCTTGAAGAGTTGGTAAGATGTGTTGGTTTTGAAGTTTTAGATAAAGGCTCATACTTTGTAAAGCCTTTTACACATGGGCAGATGAAAAATGTAATTGATAATAATATAATAGATGTAAATATATTAAATGGATTAAATAAAATGATCAAATATATGCCGAATCTTGGGTCAGAAATATTTGTCGATGTCAGAATAAAAACATTGTGAAGTTTTTAGACCTAAAGACTGTAAATGCTCAATATAGAGCTGAATTAATTAAAGCCTGTACCAATGTAATTGACAGTGGCCACTATATTCAAGGCGCTCAAGTTGAAGCGTTTGAACGTGAGTTTGCAGATTATTGTGGAACTAGGCATTGTATTGGCGTTGCCAACGGTTTAGATGCATTAATTCTAACCTTACGCGCATGGAAAGAGATGGGCAAGCTAAAAGAGGGTGACGAGGTTATTGTGCCTTCTAATACCTATATCGCTAGTATTTTAGCCATTACTGAAAATCGTCTAGTGCCAGTATTGGTAGAGCCAGATGTCACAAGTTATAATTTATGCCCTAAAAATACCGAAACCGCTATTACTTCAAAAACCAAAGTGATTCTAGCCGTGCACCTATACGGTCAACTTGCTGATATGCCCGCCATTATGGATATTGCTAAGCGCCATAATTTATTGGTGCTAGAGGACTCCGCACAAGCACACGGTGCTAGTATTAAAGGTAAAAAATCTGGCAGCTGGGGAAATGCCTCAGGTTTCAGTTTTTATCCAGGAAAAAACCTAGGCGCTTTAGGCGATGGTGGGGCGGTGACTACTAATGATGATCAATTACAAAGTATTATACGAGTATTAGGGAACTATGGAAGTCATAAGAAGTATCAAAACTTATACAAAGGTGTAAATAGCAGACTTGATGAGATGCAGGCTGCAATGTTAAGAATAAAATTAAAATACCTGGATGAAGAAGTAATAAAAAGACAAGCAATAGCAGATTATTATATTAAAAATATTGACCATAAGGACATAATACTACCAAATACAAGAAAAGAAGATAATCATGTTTGGCATTTATTTGTGATAAGGGCGGCCAAAAGAAATGAATTGCAAAAATATTTACTTAGTAATGGAATTCAAACTCTAATCCATTATCCGGTAGCTCCGCATAAACAAGAGGCATATAAAGAATGGAGCAATAAAATTTATCCAACCAGTGAGTCTATACATAATGAAGTATTGAGCCTACCAATAAGTCAAGTTATGGAAAATAATGAGATCAATTATATTGTGAATACTATTAATAAGTTTAAAGGTTAATTAATGATGGAAGTTTCTATAATTACAATTACATACAATCAAAAAGAGTTTGTTAATGATACGATTGACAGTTGCTTAAAGCAAACATTTGATAAAGATAAATATGAAATTATTATTTCTGATGATGGTTCAACAGATGGTACTCAGGAAATTATTCAGGAGTATGCTAATAAATATAAAAATATTGTGCCCTTATTAAGTAAAGAAAATACAGGTATTGCTAACAATGCTAACAGGGCTTTGGCTGTAGCTAAAGGAAAGTATCTTGCACTTTTAAGTGGTGATGATATTATGCTACCAAAAAAAATTGAAACTCAAGTGGAATATTTAAAAAAAAATGATGATGTGATTGGGTGTAGTCATGATATGGAGGTTTTTAATTCAGAAACAAATCAAAAAATTGCCAAATCATCCGAATTACTTTGCAGTAGGAAAATTCCAAATAAAATGGGGATTGAATTTTTTTTTGATCATAGTATAGCGCTAATTCCATCTGCAATGATGATGAAAAGGGCCTATGTTCCAAAAAATGGTTTTAACACTCATTTAAAATATGCAAATGACTATCTTTTTGATATTGAAGTATTTGTGCAGGGGAAATTAGGCTATATAGACCAAGTGCATGGGAGATATAGAAAGCATGATCAGCAAGTTTCAAATATTTCAAAAAAAGAGGAGGATTTTGAAGAGTCTATGGTTGTTTTTGGGATAGTTCTCGCAAGATATCCACAATTATATAAATTAGTGACTAAGCATAAAAGCTCTATGATTTTATCAAACATCGTACATGCCATCAAGACAGGTAAAAGAGAAAGGGCTCTATCTTTGTCAAAATATTTAATTATTAATGGTCATTATATTAAAGGATTTTTTGGATTTTTAATCATTATATTTCTTACAAAAAAAATGATAGAGGCAGTCTATAAATCAAAAAAATTCACAAATATTAAATTTTTTTGGCGTAAATATATATTATAAATTTATGGTGATAAATAATATAATTCTTCTATATGTCACATTATTAATGCTGTTATCACAAACGGAATTTTCAAAATTTACTATTTTTTTTACAATACCGTTGTTGTTAACATTAATAATTAGAAATCCTAGAATGAATTCATTTTCTTATAGGAAGATAATGCCTTTAAATATTATTATATTTTTGGGATTTTTATCAGTAATAGTTAATTTATATGAGTATGATCCAAATTATATCGTAAAGGATATTTTTTATTTTATTCAGGCACCTATCTATATAACATTAGGAATTTTATTGTATGAAGAAATTAAAGATTATAAAAAAATTTTAAAAATTACAGTTTTATCTTCACTTGCAGTTACATTATACATATCAATTGATTTAATCCTTATTCCTGATATTATTTCTAGTTTCGGATTTCGATCACGATATGAATATACTTTATCAAATAGCGCGACATTGATAACATTTTTTATTTTATTTTACTCTCGAAAATTTAAATTTAAATTATTCAATGGTAAGATTGAGTTATTAATTATGACCCTCTCTCTCCTTTCGGTTCTTATATCATTTTCAAGAATAACTTATGTAACGTTCTTACTGATGTTGTTAATCCCATATATTGGTAAAAGTCAAATTATTTTAAAAGGCTACCTTGCGTTAGTAATAGCCATATGTTTCCTTATTTTTGGAGGGCTTTTGATGGAAGAAAAAACTCAAGGAGGAGGAGGGCAAGGCCCTGATTTTCAATCAAAAATTATGCATTCATTGGATGAAATAATGGTAAGAAATTATGATAATATAGTAGAGATAACTAACAATTGGCGTGGTTATGAAGCGAATTTGGGACTTCAAAAGTATTATAAGAGCAGTCCTATAGAGTTATTTTTTGGCCAAGGTTATGGAGCTGTTGTCCAGACACCGTATTGGGTGTTTGGAGACGCAAAAAACGGTCTTGGAGTCTTACCTATGTTTCATAATGGGTACATAACCATTCTTTTAAAAGTGGGCTTGTTTGGATTATTTCTATTTTTTATGTGGTTATATATACTTTTGAATGCGGGAGCTAGAATTGTAAAGATTGCTAATACTCCTCAACAAAAAATAATGGGCACTTTTTTACAGGCAGGTGTATTTACAATAATCTTTCAAACCCTTGTTATACATGGAATTTTTCAAACTGTGGCTCCTATGATGCTACTATTTTTGATTGGCGTTTCATTGCAAGGAATAAACACTAAAAGAGTGCGACTAAAAACTAAATAATGGAATGGAAAATACTACTTACTTAAACTCCATTTGTGTGCTAATCTTGAATTATCAATCGTATCAAGACACCATTGATTATGTGCAATGCCTTCAGAAACAAGAAAATATTCAAGTCAATATTTTGATTGTAGATAATTGTTCGCCAAATTGTTCGTTTGATATTTTAAAAAGTACATTTCGAGATGTGAAAAATATTAAAGTCATTGTTAGTGAGAGAAATGGAGGGTATGCGTATGGTAATAATTTTGGACTACATTATTTAGAGAAGGAAGATATTGATTATATTTTGATCAGTAATAATGACATAGAAATCAAAGATCCGTTATTATTGTGCAAAATGGTAGAGAGATATAAAACATTAAAAAATCCTGCATTTGTTTCACCAATAATGCATATAAATGGAATGCAGTCTCCACACCCTGCATGGAAAATACCTACATTAAAGGAAGATGTTGCTGGATCTCTTAGAATACTTGCGCTAAATATTGATACTATAACAACATATGCTATACAGAGTGGTAAGAATAGTATGCTTGTTGATTGCTTACCCGGTTCATTTTTTATGGGTAGAAAAGATATATTTTATAAGATTGGCTTAATGGATGATAAGACATTTTTATATATGGAAGAAGCTATTTTGGCTTATAAAGTAAAAATAAATAATTTGAATAATTATTTATTTATTGATTTAAAGTATGAGCATATGACATCACAAACCATATCCAATGAACTAAGTCAAATTAAAATGCGAAAACATTTGATAGATAGTAGAATTTATTTTCATAAAAAATATTTACAAACAAATATCTTTGGGCAACTCTTGTTAAAATTTCTTTTTAATGTTTGGAAAGTGGAAACTTTTTTTTATATAAAGCTTAAATCAATAATAAAAAATCAATAATGAAAACAATACTACTATTAGCTTACGCAATATCCCCAACGAGAGGTTCGGAATATTCTGTTGGATGGAATTTCCTTATTAATCTTGCAAAAAATAACAAGGTATTTGTTTTAACTGGCCTCTCAGGAGATCATATGGGAGATACTGAAGAAGTTGAGCAGTATTTCAAAGACAACCCAAGTCCCAATATTAACCTAATTGCAGTGAAACCAACGAGATTTGCAAACTTGATAAACTGGCCAAATCGTGTAGGTATTCTTGGCCCTATTTTTTATTTAGCCTTTCCCTTTTGGCAAAAAGAAGCTTATAAAATTGCAAAAGAAATTATTAAAAAAGAAAAAATAGACATTATTCATCATCTCAATCCTATTGGATTCCGTGAACCTGGCTACCTATGGAAATTAAACAAGCCATTCATTTGGGGTCCGATTGGAGGCGCACAATTTGTTAATTTAGCATTACTTAGGTATCATCCAATCAAGTCGAAAGTATTCTTTTTAATAAAAAATTTTATAAATTTTATACAATTAAATTTCAATGGGAGAATCCGTAAAGCGGCAGATAAATCTTCCATCTTGGTTTTTAGTACTGAAATTAATAGAGATAATTTTGAGAAATTTTACAATAAAATTGGCCCAATAATATCAGAGCAAGCTTCATTTAAAATCAATCCAATTTTAGTTAATAAAAAAACTGATGATAGTAATTTACTTGATATTGTGTGGATAGGTCAAATATCTTTTAGGAAAAATCTTTTTCTATTGTTTAACGCTGTATCTTTAATTAAAGCTAGAAGTGGTTGGCGATTAAATATCATCGGAGATGGGGTTGGAAGAAAACAATTAGAAGAACTTGCTGATAAGCTTTCTATTTCAGATAATATTATTTGGCATGGTTCAAAAGTAAGGTCAGAAGCAGTTTCTATTATTCAAGGTGCTGACTTGCATGCAATGACTAGCCTAAGTGAGGCAAATACAACGGTTCTATATGAAGCAGTAAGCTCTGGCATACCCACAATTTCACTTGACCAAGATGGTATGCATAGTACATTAGCAAATGGTAACGGTATTCTTGTGAAAGTTTCAACCTATGATGAAACAATAAAACTGTATGCTTCTAAAATTGATGAGCTAATAGAAAATCCAAAATTATTAGCCACAATAAAGCAGCGAACAGTGACTCTTACAGATGAATTTTCTTGGGAAAAAAAGATTCAAAAATTTGAAGAAATTTATGATGAAGCGATAAAAAATTACCATAAGCTAGGGGACTGATGTTACGAAACTATATTAACAATTTTATTACTAAAATTAAAGGAAAGCAATTTACCCTTGATCCAAAAATACCTCTCAATTATTTTATTGGAATAATTTTTAGTCGATTTATAATGATGATTCGAGGGGGGTTGATCTTTAAAAAGAAGTATATTTTCATTGGATCAAACACAACTATAAAATGTAAAAGTAAGTTAAGCCTAGGTGAAAATGTAAAAATTGCAAATAATTGTTACATTGACGCCTTGTCTGAAGAGGGTATACGAATAGGGAGCAATGTTAATATTGGAAAATACTGTAGTATTGAAGCCACTGGTTCAGTGGAAAATATTGGAAAAGGTTTAATCATAGAAGATGGAGTAGGCCTAAATTCCAACTGTTTTTTAGGCTCTGCAGGAGGGATTATAATAGGTAAAGATACTATTATAGGGGAGTTAGTGACGATGCACTCAGAAAACCATAACTTTTCGGATGTTAGCAAGCCAATTAAGCTCCAGGGAGTAACCAGAAAAGGGATTAAAGTTGGTAGCGGATGTTGGATAGGTTCAAAGGTAACTATATTGGATGGAGCTGTAATTGGTAATAGATGTATTATAGCTGCCGGGGCAGTGGTGATTGCTGGAAGTTATAAAGACAACAGTATATATGGCGGCGTACCTGCCAAACTTTTAAAAAGTAGAAGTGTATAAAATATTTGTAGATGCACATGTTTTTGATGGAGAATTCCAAGGAACATTGACATATATAAAAGAACTATATTTAAAAATATTAGATGATAATTCAGATGTAATTATATATTTTGGTGCAAGAAAAATTGAAAATGTAAAAAAAGTGTTTGGTGACTATTCTAATGTGAAATATATTGAGTATTCCTCTATAAGCAGTTTCAAAAGAATTTTTGTAGAAATTCCAAAAATAATTGATGAGCTTAATTGTACACACGCTCATTTTCAGTACATCATGCCCTTTAAAAAAAGAAAACATTGTAAATATATAGTTACTATACATGATATTCTTTTCAATGATTTCCCCGAAGAATTTTCCTTGCTGTATAAGCTCCAAAAAAGTGCACTTTTTTATATAAGTGCCAAACGTTGTGATTTTCTATTAACTGTTTCAAATTATTCAAAGCAGAAAATTTCGGAACGATACAATATTAATCTAGGTAATATAATTGTCACCCCCAATGCTGTGTCTGGAGATTTTCTTCAATTCAAATACTCTAAGCAAGAGTCTAAAACATACATAGAAAAAACATATGATATTCGTAAATATATTCTTTATGTCAGTCGTATTGAGCCACGTAAAAATCAAACTATTTTATTAAACGCATTTGTTGAAGAAAAACTTTGGAAAAAAGGATATGTGCTTGTTTTAATTGGTAGTAATACTTTGGATAGCAATCTGTTTAATATAATTGACAAGTTGAGTGAAGATACAAAAAAAACTGTTCAGTGGATAGAGCAAGTTGACTATAGTGACTTAAAGCATTTTTTGAATGCAGCTGAAATTTTTGTATACCCTTCTAAGGCCGAAGGTTTTGGTATTCCACCATTGGAAGCTGGCGCTTTATGCACTCCAGTTTTATGTTCCAATGCTACAGCAATGAAAGACTTTGATTTTTTTGAGCCTTATATGTTTGATCCAGATAATTATGCAGAATTTTGTAAAAAATTAGTAGATATTATAGAAAATAAAAATAATATTAATAATCTTGAAATACGGCGGCATATAAAAGAGAAATATTCTTGGGAGAGGGGTTCACAAATTATGCTTGAAAAAGTGATTAAATCATAAGCATTAAAATAATGGAAATTGTAGATGTAAGTTTTAGATACTAGTGATTTAGAGAATTTAAAGGATTGTAAAAGTGATGAAATTTACAAATTTATTAAAGGTGATATTTGCATCCTTCAGTTAGCAAGGCTAATGCAATGCTAAATTTTTTAGGGCGATGAAAGAGTTTAAAAGTATATTTATAATGAATAAAATTAATATGAAAAAATTAGAAAAAAATAGTAATAGTCATTCTTTAAAAGTATCAATAGTTGGATCTGTTGGATTGCCAGCAAAATATGGAGGCTGGGAAACTCTTGTTAGTAATCTAACTTGTCAATTGAAAAGTAAATTTGAGCTAACTGTTTTTTGCAGTGGTATCAAATATAAAGAGCGGCTATTAGAATACAATGGTGCACGACTTAAGTATATAAATCTTAATGCGAATGGAATTCAGAGTATTCCATATGATATTATTTCTATTTATAAATCCTTAAAATTTGCCGATACAATTTTAATTTT
>Ga0233441_1002727_pt1 | contig 12668 bp, 11 predicted proteins | sample SI_123_September_4_FD_182781 | JGI IMG/M metagenome (GOLD analysis project Ga0233441, IMG submission 182781) | Seawater microbial communities from Saanich Inlet, British Columbia, Canada - SI_123_September2016_135_MG | ecosystem: Environmental > Aquatic > Marine > Inlet | place: Canada: British...
TAGTCTTGAATTCCGGGGTATGTCTTTTGCGTTTTGCTGCCATTTTTTATGCTCCTTTTTAAGGGTGAATTATACATAAAAAATTGTCTTAAGTAGCTGTCCTAAAATTGGGTCTCACTTTAATCACCTTACCCGAAAATTAAACATTAGGCTCAATATATAACTAAACATTGCGCATTTATCTCTTGTTTCTTCCAGCCTATTTAATTACTGTTATAAAGCTAACTAGCTTTATAACAGTAATTAAACAGCCTGGTATTTACAAAAGGAAGAATAGAGATAAATAAAATAAAACAAAACAATATCAAAATAGATGCAAGATAAGTTGTAAAAACACCATAAGAAGAAAAAGTACTGAATACAGTGTCAATTATATAATCTCTATTAACAATGAAAAGATATACAATTAAGGAATAGAATAGAATTGTAATGACATAGGTAAAAATAAAGTAGAAGTTAAACTTAAAATAAAATTTAAAATAAAAAATTATAAATATAAAAATTATAATAATAGTTAAAAGTTTAATATATGCAAATTCAATCAATAAATCTAATGGTAAAAAGTTAAGACTTACAAGAAAAAATAATAATGAGACAATATAAGCAAATAATAAATTAACCGACTTACCAATATAACTTACTGCAGAGCCAAGATTTATAACTGGAGACAAGAGAATCGAAGCCAAAAGAAAAATATTGATCAACTCAACTGCAGAAAGATACTCAGGAAGAAATTTTTGAACCAAAAAGGGGGCTATTAAAGAGAATATTAAAATAAAAATAAATAATAAATAATCGCTTAATAATAAATACTCAAATGTAGTCTTACTAATATTAACTCCAATAGAATTATTATTGCTCAACATATTTCTAATGCGAGTAATCAAGAATTGACTAACAACCTTTGGAATAATCATAGCTGCAACAAAAACAAATGATGCAACTTGGTAAAAAGCAACCTCTTTAACTTCAAGAGAGTTACTAATAAAAATCTTATCTAATATAAAAATCAATTCAAATAAGGATCCGGAGATAAAAATAAAAAAACCTAAATAAATAAAATTTTTAATGTCACTCACTACAATTCTAAACTTGAAATGAATTTTATTAGAATGAATCAAGAAATAATATAGATAAAAAAGTATCTCTGACAAGGTAAGTGAAATCCAATACCCATCAATTCCATAAAAATACGCTCCCAACGAGAAAAGCAGTGGGTGAAATGACATGACAAGTAAAATTTTCCATTGGTCTTTAAACATGCCATGCGTTCTGAGATCAAATAACAAAAATGTCTTGAACAATTGCAATGGAACAAGGATAGATAAAATTAACAATGAAAAAGCATAGAGATCATCTCCATCACTGTAATAAGCACTAAAAACAAAAAAACAAAAAACAAAAAATGATATTATTGACAAAAACACTAAAGCACTATTTCTCTTCTGAATAATAAGAGACTTTGATTCTTTACTCTTTATAGATGCAACTTCAAAAAAATAACCATTAAATAAGCCTAAATGGAGATATATCCCTAAAGACAAGGGAATTACAATAAGTGAAACTGAAAGACCAAAGTCATGAGGTCCTAGCGTATTAGAAACAAAAATTGAACCAATAACAAAAGTAAAAGTAGAAAAATAATTTACTACAATAGTAATAAATTGATCACTAAATAATAATTTACCCTTACTTACATTTAACAATTTTCGCAACCCCTCCACCAATGATAACTTTATTTTGAAAATTAGAGTTAACATGTGAATTGGCTGCTACGCTAACAAAATCACCAATATTTGAGTTTCCAGTTATCCTTGAGCCGGAACCTATAAAGCAATTAACGCCTAAAGATATAGTACCAGGGTTTGAATCTGAATTCATGTATGTGCAGCCGTCAGAATCGGTTCTATGTCGACCAGATGCAACGTGAGTATACGGCCCGAAAATACAATTATCTCCTACAACAACATTACCTTCAATTATTGAATGCTGACCAACCCAGGTTGATTTTCCAATAACAATGCCACCAACTTTAATAGTAACAGATCTGTTGATTGTGGCATTATCACAAATCGTAAGATTCCCAAAGCCGGTGATTTCAACATCATCTAATAAAGAAACCCCATTTCCAATTGTAATACTGCCTTCAACATCAATCAACACCCTTCTACCTATGCTAACACCATCCCCTAAAGTAAGTTTGCAATACTTATTAGTAAGGTACAAGGGCCCATAAACATTCAAATTATCCCCACATTTATATGCCTTAGACACTAAAACAAAACAAAGTAACTTATTTTTTCCGAAAGCAAGTAATGATTGCACAAATAAATAAATAGACAAAAGCACAGATCTCATTTTAAAGCTCCTTTAAATTTTATAAGTGTTAATGAAAAATATAGCCAAAAGAATGGAAACAGGATTGCATTTGATATGGAAAATGAAAAAATAAGACCTATGAGTGAATATAGCCAAATTTTTGCTGTTGGAATATTATTAACAGAAATTACTTTATATGAATTTAACTTAAATAAACTAATAATAAGAAGAACTCCGCATAAAAAACCAACTAAACCCACATCTGCTAAAACAGTTGTAAGTAAACTAGGATCCCAAGCAAAGGGCTCAGTCCATGCAACGCCAGAATCCAGTCCATATATAGAATAAGACGCAGGGCCATTTCCAAGTATAGGAGACTCAAAAAATATATCAATAGAATCCATCATTATTATAAGACGGGTATTTTCCATAATTGAATATGAAGTACCATCTTCTAATGCAAACCTTCCTGAAATAAAATCATAAAAGTGTGGCAAAAATATGGAAGTAATATATGTCAAAATAAAAACAGAAAAAATAGAAAAAATTGCTTTAAAAAGAAATCTAGCGTTAAATATTTTATTACGGTTAGCTAAAATTGCAATAACTATTGAAATTAGTATAGAAATCCAGGTGGATCTAACACCAGTAAAGAATAATACTATGCCCATGCAAATAGCAAGAATAATTTTAAAACGATTATGCTTACTATTCAATAGAATATCAATTATTAGAATTGAAAATGAGAAGGATAGTGCCATAGCATAAAAGTCACTATCACCATGACCCATAGTGCCATCAGGCCGCAATACTCCAGAAACAATCTCAACCAGGCCAATGAGCACTTGAATTGAAATTGACAACCAAAAGATTTGTTCGGAAAATTTATCTAAATGATTTCTATATATGTATTCTATTAGTAAAATAGTGAAAATAGAATAGAATGCATATAATAAAAATACATTTCTCGAATAGATATAATACTCCTCATTGTTACCCAAATTGCTAACTAATGATAGAAGATTAACCCCTACAAAAATAACTAAAAAGACAATAACCCATCGGATCTGACGTGGAAACTTAATAGTGGTTTTCAAAAAAAACCCAGGAATAGAGTATAAAATAAATAGCAATATTGCAAACTTTGAAACAGTTAAATTATCGAAAAAAGGAGTCGTATATACTTCTAAAAATATACTAGGAATTAGAAATAATAGTGGGAAAAAACGTAAAATCATCCGGACTTTATTTTTAATATAAAAAGATTTTGAAATGTAAAAAAATCATCTAAAGTCATAAAGGAAGCAAAACGAAAAAGTGACGCCTTACGAGAATATTGAAAATTACGGGCATGACTATACAATTGTAAATCGCATTTTTTAAAAAGATCAAGGGCGCTTTTCCTGGTGAAAAAACGCAAATGCGTTCTATCCAGTATCCCTTCATCCTGATATTCAAATTGACCAAATATCAAATCCTTTAAAACTCTATAATGCTGGATATTAGGCAGACTAACTATTAAAATACCTCCATCCTCTATATAATTTTTTAAAATATTCAATATCTTCTTCGGGTCAATTAAATGCTCAAGAACATCTGCCAATACAATAACATCAAATTTAGATTCATGAATATAAAAATTATCTGAATTTAAGTCAATCTGATAATATGAGTCATAGCATTCTTTATTCTTAATTTCATGCAAAATATCAACACCAACAATATTTAATGAGTGTGTACGATTAAGAGCCTTTCCCAGCCAACCATCCCCACATCCGATTTCAAGTATATTTTTAGAGTTGGCAGGTATAAGACTATATATATCCCATCTTGTGTTTTCGTAATAACCCATCTTAACCTTCTAGAGAAATTAGCTGTTTTTGCAGCTCTACAATACTATTAATCTTAACAACATCCTGATTTTCAAGGTAAGGGGATACTATGGAAGTGTAATTTCTAAAGTTTATTGATATACTTTTTTTCTTATATATAAGAGCAGTATTAAGGCAAGTAGAAAACTCTGAAATTACCACAGTGCAATTATCTAGAACACTTTCACATCCAGAAGTAACAAGATATGCATTTAGTAAATTCTCAAATGGCAAGAACACTATAGAGCTGTATTCTACATAAATATCTTCTGGATGTGGTAATATTGCAAATTTAATCTTGGGCATTCTAGAAACAATAATAGCCAATTCATTTAATACTTTATATATATCTCCATGTTTATCCAATAATGATAATCCAACGTGTGGCTGTAAGATTATTAAAACATCATATTTTTTACTTTTCACATTCTTGCCTGTATGATAATAAAGGCTTTTACTCATAAATTCTACATTTGTACTATTAATATCAACATCTTTTAAATTGCAAAAAACACTCCTATCATTTATTGAATAAAATAAATATTTGGCATTAGAAGAAAGGTCGGGCCACCTTTCATATCGGGCAATTACTCCATGCTGGTAAACAATGAGATTAACTTTAGTAGATTTTATCAATTTTGAAATAACTCTATATAGTTCATTATCAGATGATGGAACTACTATGGCGCCATATTCAATGTTATCTAACAATGATTGGGCGCTGGCATTTAAAGCTTCATATTTATTGATAAGATTTTTATAAATTTCAAAAACATCCTTTATAAATAAGCAACTTGATTGATTGCTTATTTTTGGACTTAATTCGTCAGAAGCAAATTTTTTAAAAAAATCATACTCAAGAGGTGGGGTTACATTGATTGAGGACTTGTTTTTATTAATACTATTTTGATAAAAAAGCACGCTTATGTTATTTTTTATCAATTCTTTAAAAATGGAAATATAAGACAAACTAGCAAATGTTTTTGGAAACATGACACTAGAGAACGAACTACCAAAAAGTTTATTTATGAGATTTGGACTGCACGCAATTGGATCAAAAAATATCGTTCTATTTGGTCTGTATAATTTAAACTGCTTAAATGAGTAAAAAAAATAAAATCCACTCAAAAATTTTAATAAAATTTTAATAAAAAGGGGATGAATAGATCTTTTAAAGCCATCAATGAGTGCATATTTTTTATAGTCTCTTGTGTCACTCTGTCCACTCATGATGGACACATCTTCAAAATAATTTGCAATTACAATGCGTTCACCAATGGCATTTTCATCTATAAAAACACGGTCAAAAGATATATCTTTAATAAGCCAATCGATAAAAGCATGTTTTTCATACAGCCTCGTTAATTCTTTTAAAAAATCGTACTGTATATCAAAATGTACCTTTTTTTTATCTGAATGTATTTTAGAAAGACTTTTAATGAATTGAAAAAAAACAATATCCAGCCTCTGTCTTTCGCAGTCATCGATAACAGTATCAGGCGAAATATGATCAAATGTTTTTGTGAAAATTTGATTTCTTTTTAAATCATATATGTAAACAATATCATTTTCATGAAACTGATTTGAAATGTATTTAACATATCCTTTAGATATACAATTACTGAATATCAATACATTCATTTATCAGAAATTTTTATAAATAACTCTTCATAGAGTCTAGTAATTGGCGTCCACATGTAAAATTTACGTGCATAACGCAGTGTGCTATCTTTTTTAGATAGAAATTTATTTTTATTTTTTAATTTTATAAGGGTTGATAACTCTAATTTATTTTTAAAATATGTAGCCAAGCCGCCCGTAGTATATTTATTAAATGAGTTATCTATAGTAACTATTTCGCAGCTACTCATCATTGCTTCAACAAGAGAGGGGTTGGTTCCTCCGGCACTATGACCATGAAGATATATACTGCAATTACTTCTTAAGTCATTTAGTTCTTTAATATTATATATTGGGCCAATTAAATGTATGTTGGGATACTGAGAATATTTATCATACATAACTCTACTATATTTAGAATGAAGCCAATTGCCTACAAAAACATAAGGATAACTCAAGTTTGTATCTATTAATGCATCTAGCATTAATTCGATATTATTTTCAGGCTCTATTCTAGCAATAGTTAGAATATACTTCTCACCATATTTTGATATACCATCTATCGGCTCAAAAGAAACATGGTCGCCTCCATAAGGTATTAATTTAGCAATAAGACCATATCTGTTTGTTAAATATTTTTTTATCTCTTCATTGTCTGCAATAATTAAATCTGCATACTTAATACTAAAATATTCTGAGATTTTGAGAAAATTTTTGGCATACAAATTCCACTTTTGTCGCTTCCACTCCATGCCATCTATATTAACAATAAATTTAGCATTAGTAATTTTTTTAAGCACAGGTAAAAATATCATTGCAGAGACACCTAGCACCAGAAATACATCCGCTTTTTTTCTTGAAACAAAAATCGATCTTAAGTCATAAAATATACTCGAGATACCATTCGCTGAAATATTTATATATTTTAGAGTGGCATTTAAATAACTACTTTTCTTTTCTTTATAACTTTTTGAGCTGCAAAAAACTGTAAGATCAATTTTTTTTACATCTATATTTTTTGCTAGCTGTTCAGCAAGAGTCTCCCATCCACCATATTTTGCAGGTATGCCTACTGATCCAACTATAAAGACCTTTGTTTTCATATTTTGAAACTATACATGAGCATGAAGCATAACCTTTGCACCAGTATCTGAGTATATTCCACGTGTAATTATTTTATAGTTTTTGTCAATATCTTTTAAAAAACTAATCATTTGCTCTTCATGGTCAATATCATGATAAGTTGTAAATGCAATTTTTGGTTTAAATTTACGAATAAGCTTTTCCGCACCCATAAGAACATTTAGATCCTGGCCCTCCAAATCCCCTTTAAGGTAAGTTATTTTAATTCCAGATTTATAAAAAATATTATCTAATGTATTTACATTTACAGTTTTTGAATTTTTAGTTCTACTATCTACAATATATGAAGCGATGCCTTCATCAACCAGCTCCGCAGTCCCTTTTTTCAATCCTAGTGCGTCTGATATTATTTCTACTGTACCACTATCATCAAAATTTAAGTGCAAACTATCAACAAAACTCTGAACTGGTTCAATTGCGTATATTTTTCTACACTTAGTAAAATTTAAAAATGTAAACAACCCCTCTGCAGCACCGCAATCAACTACTATATCGTCTTTTTCAACCTCTGTACCATGACAATCATACCTATGCCAATTATGCATATCAAATTGCTCAAGAACTACTTGAGTAATGGTTAAATCATTAAGATCAGCCGGCACAATAAGTGGTTTTTCTATATTTCTAAAATAGATATATTTCAATCCCTTGTTAACAACTATCTTTTCAATATATTTTTTTAACCTATATTTTGCTGGAATTTGAAAAACTGTTTTTAATACCGATGACAGAGTTTCTCTACTTAAATTCTTAAAATAGTACTTTAATATATTGATTCTTGCTGATTTCATCGCCTCAAACTCCATTTTATTATTTTTTCCATATTGCCCGAGTACATGTTATTTCGTGTGTAATCTGAAAAACTCAATATTAATGTCCGGGCCAAATACAAATCCATTGTTTTTAAGCTTTTAATTAATCTTAAAAACACCCTGACCATAATTCTTAATAAGAATACGTGGAATCTTTTGTTATGTTTTTTCATGAAGTAAATCCTATTCCTTAGCATAAAATATTCCATGATTAATGACGTCTCACCAAAAGTTTTGGATACTTTATGCCAAATCTTGCTTTCTGAACACCACCTTACGTCATATCCTTGATTTATCGCCCTTCTGCATAAATCAGTTTCTTCAAAATATATAAAGAATTTTTCATCTAAACTACCAAATAACTTGAGAAAAGAAGCGTCAACTAGCATTCCAGCACCTGCAACTTCATCCACTAGTTCACTTTCATTATTATTTTTTGGTAATGGCAAGCCAGCACGAGGATCAATAACATCACCAGTATTCCAATTCATTTTACCACCTGAAAACCAAACTATATTAGGGTCGTCATAATAAAAACATGTAGATCCAACAATTACCGTATTTTTCTGTACATCAATAACTTCGCGCGCTTTATTTAGAAAATCAGGATGCACTTCGGTATCATTATTTAATAAATATATATAATTAGCATTTCTTTTAAGTGCATACTCAATACCTGTATTATTCCCCCCGGAAAAGCCAAGATTAGTCTTATTTTGTATAACAATTACATTGCTAAACTCTTGTCTTATTCTGTCTGCAGAGCCATCAATAGAACCATTATCAACAACAACAATTTCATAATTATCATATCTACAGTCTTTTAACGAAAGTAGGCAATCCTTGGTTAAATCATATTGATTCCAATTTAGTATTATTATATAAATAGATGGGGTGTTCATAGTTTCAAAGCTCATATCTAATTGACCTACATTGATTTGTATGCCTCTAATGTTTTACAGGCGGCAATCTTCCATGAGTAATTTTTGATTATACTATTTCTAAGATCAGCATTAAATTTCTCTTTTCGTGCTTCATTTACCGCATTTAAAATCGATTGCTTATTATCTGGATCACAATAAAATGCATTTTTTCCAAAATACTCTTCGGTTGATCCATATGGAGTTACAACAACATTTGCGCCAAAATATGCCGCCTCCAAACTGGCAAGACCTGGAGTCTCAAACCAACTAGGGCATACGTGCACCTTTGATCGCTTATACAAGATCTTTAAACCCTCAAAATCAGTCCATTCTATAAACTCTACCCAGCCATCACCTTCCTTTAAAACATTTTCATAATATTTTTTCTGATTCGGAGCCGGTTTTCCAACGATAATTAAACGACAGGAAGAGCCTTTTAAAGCTCTTATTAAATTAAGTTGATTTTTCCTAGAATCAATTCGACCAACACATAAAACCAAATCATTCTCTCTTTTTATTTCAGTATTTATCTGGTCAGACTCAGTGCCATCAATAGTATCAACAGCGTTTGGAATGACACGATAATTTAAATTATCTCTATTTGATAAATCCTGAATAAATGAACTCATTTCAATCTCTGCATTAGGTAAAAAAATATCTGCCATTTCTACCGTTTCATACTGCATTCTTCGGAATCCTTTAAATATAAGGGCCAATGCAGGAGCGCCTCTATCATAACCATTTAAATACTTAACTAATACTTTTAAATATTCTATCTTTGATTGTCCCAATAGTCTTGTTAAGAAACTACGAAAACCCATTCCAGATTTTTTTTCAAATTCACCAGAGTTCCAATATATTGTTGAAAGTGCGATTCTTTTATTATGTCGTTTTGCTCGTTTTGCATAAAACCATGTCTCATGAATTCTAGTGGTATTAAACAAATGGACCAAGTCAAACTCATCATAATTAATACTTGTTTTAGGATCTATTATTAACTCCGCATCACATCCTATTTTTTTAAGGTATTTAATAGTATTTACAATCTGTGTTGTATCACCACCAGGGGCTGAAAACAAGTTAAAACGGCCTTGAAATAAAACCTTCATTTACGTTAATCCTACAATAGTTATCTTAATCATATTAAAATAAAAATCTCTTCTGGGTTTGTATTTAATCCTAAACAATGCTAAAGGAATAAAAATAAGAAAACGTATCAACCAGCCTAGTAAAGCCACCAAAAGAATTGCAATATATTTTGGCGGATTTACATTCTGCTTAAAGACTTTCAACAAATTAACATACCAATCATGATTAGTTAATCCACGGTTCTCTGAACTACCTGCCAACTCATGATATACGTTTAAATATGGAAGGTAACCAAACTTCCACCCTTCTGAAACCGCCCTCCAGCACCAATCGCAGTCCTCAGCATATACAAAAAATTTCTCATTCAATTGACCAACTTCTGATAAGGCATCTCTTCTTATTAATGCACAAGCAAATGCAATCCACGTAACAGAGACTGAGTTGACGCACCTACTATAATACCTCTGATTGATAAATAACCCTCTAAAGTAAGAATTAATTTTTTCCATAAAAAGAAAAGAGTTGATGACTGTAAATAATGAAGGCCCCCAACCAGCCCCGCCAAATTGATACTCCTCTCTATTAATCTTTAATGATGGTGTTACTCCTGCTACATCACTATTTTGGTCTAAATAACTTACCATTCCCTCTAGAGCCACTGAGTTTACTAAGGCATCAGAATTCAATAGCAATACAAATTCATTCATTTGCATACTTTTTAATCCAATATTTACTGCTTTAGCATATCCTAAATTAGATCTATTTTTAATCAGATTGATCCCTCCCCCCAATGAATCTAAATATTCAACGCTTCCATCTATAGAGCCATTATCAACAACTGTTATTAATACTTTATATGGAATTTCATCAATCATCTCAAACAATGCATTTAAACATTCTTCAATTTTCTCTTTTGTATTCCAATTAATTATTAAGACATCTATCATTTTTTTTATTATTTATAGAGATTATTAACTATACGTCTAGCCGAAAGGCCTCTTGATTCCCATGAATATGAAATACACTTCTTGGAAAGCTCTTCTTGTACTTTTTTCGACAGGTCACAACTTAGCATCAAATTAGATACCGCAATAGAATAGTCTTTTGATTCTGCAATATAAATTAATTCCTTTGCTTCTTCCAATTCAGGCAGAGGAGTTGCCACAACCCTAACTCCTGATGCTAGGTACTCATAAACTTTTACTGGATTAACGGCAATTGTTAATGAGTTTATTTTAAAAGGAATAAGTGCAACGTGAAAATAAGCTAGATAACTCGGCAAAACAGAGTAATCTTTAACCCCAAGAATTTTTACCGAGCCTTTCTTTTCTAAGTAATATGCATATTTATCTTCTATCGGGCCAATAAGCACTATTGGTGTGTTGGTTAATCTGTATACATCCTCAATAGCATCCCAATCAATCCAGGGACCTATAGTGCCTATATAGCCTATAATTTTACCTTCTTTTGGTAAATCCTCTGGTTTACTTAAGCTTCCATTAATAGCATTTGAAAAATGCTCAACTTCACATCCATTCCTTATAATTTCAACGTTATTGTTATACTTTACTGCCTTTTCATATAATGAATTTGCCGTCACTATTACATAATCAGACAATCTAAACACTTCCGGCTCCATTTGTGCTATTTTTGCATAAAACTCCTCATATGGATCAAAACAATGATACACAATTTTAGCTTTGTGATTTTTTGCATATTTAAGAAAATCCTCTTGTTCTGGTGATGAAATCCACATCAATGAATCTGAATTAAAAAGATTCTTTCTGAAAATTATTCTAGCTCTTACAAACCACATCCAATGATTAAGTCTTCTTAATAAATTAAACTTCCATGCGGGGAAAAATGGAAACGAGTATACGTTTATATTTTTACTTACATTTATAGGCTTTATTTTAAAAAAAAATAATAGTTCAAAAAATGATTTAAAATTTAAACTAAAGCGCTTTGGTTGAAAATAGTATATATCAGAATCTTTCGCCAACTCTAGAGCCATATGCTGTGGAAGTTGCTTTATATTATTCCAGGGCCAAAAACTAATATAAAAAATTTTTTTTCTTTTCAAAATAAACTATCCATGTCTTTTACGTTAAGATCTTTATTGGCAAATTTATCACGCAACATATATGCTTGAATTGCAAACATTACACTCCATACAGATACAATTGAAGATTTTTTTTTGATAAATGGAATACTTATATCAATCCTTGATGATGGTAATTTGTTTTTTTCTGCATCAGTCACAATACATTTATTAGGAAAGATCTCTAAGATATTTTTAGCAACATTTGAAAATTCATTTTTTGTTTTAAAAAGCACATCATACAAAAAAAATATCCTGCATGTCTGAAATGTGGCATCACTAGCGAACTCTTTACGTGGTAAATATCGGCGCACTATTCTATAAAATATATTTGAGCTGGCGCCCTCTGGCAATATACTTGAATTTGAAAACTTGTGCACCCCTAATATGCCCATATACTTTAAATCTATATTTTTTAATAACCAGCCAGCACCTTTTGTAATTGCCGAATCAAATTCAGCTGAATTAGTAAAATATTTCGCATACAACAAACCTTCAAGTACGTAACATTGCACATGACTATATACATATTCCTTCTTATTATTGACCCAGAAGGATCCATCTCTATCTTGAAGTGAAATCACCCATTTAAGAACTTTTAATGCAGCATTGTAAAATTTTTTATCACCTGTTGCAGATGATAATTTAAAAAGAGCAATTGCATTTTTTGCATGTAACGCTCCATTATCACTCCAAAAATAATGATCCTCATGAATATTATTCTTATTTATGCCGTCATATCTAGAAAGAAAGCCTCCTGCTGTCGTCTGTTGTAAAGTGAGACCCAATT
>Ga0233441_1002733_pt1 | contig 12642 bp, 13 predicted proteins | sample SI_123_September_4_FD_182781 | JGI IMG/M metagenome (GOLD analysis project Ga0233441, IMG submission 182781) | Seawater microbial communities from Saanich Inlet, British Columbia, Canada - SI_123_September2016_135_MG | ecosystem: Environmental > Aquatic > Marine > Inlet | place: Canada: British...
ATTTCTGATGATTGGACTTGTCCTGTATGTGGAGTTACAAAAAAAGATTTTAAGATATTAAAATAGTCTATGAAAAAAATATGAATTATTAGTAGTGTAATAATTATCACATCAACATTTATTTACTCAATGATATATCTTTCAGAATTAAATAAGTGTAGTTGAGTAAGAAGTTATGAGTGTCAAAAAGAAGAAAATAAAAACTTGGTTTTATCTGAAAAATATATAGAATTAAAACAAACTTGAGATTTGTTTTTGAAAGATTGTATTCCAAAAATAAAAGAATTAGAAAATGAGTATTTGATTGATTATACAAGTTGTAGTTTGAAAGTATCTATCTCAAAAGAAAAACCATGGGTGAATCAGGTAGATATAAATTGAAATAAATTAAAAAGAGAGGATATAAATAATCATTTTTAAGTATGAGGATATTACTTATAGAGGATAATAGAAATATTTCTGATAATATAAAAAAAGTGTTAGAAACAAATAATGCTGATTTTTTGATTACACAAAAATTTGATTGAGAAACAGCTATAAAAGAGTTCTTGTTAAATGATTATGATTTAATTTTACTTGATTTAATGCTTCCAAAAATAGATGGAATCACCTTATGTAAGAGAATTAGGTTAAAAAGTGACGTTCCAATTATTATAATGACAGCTAGGTGAGATGATGAAGATAAGATATCATTACTTGAGTCAGGAGTAGATGATTATATAGTTAAGCCCTTTAAAATAAGAGAATTACAAGCCAGAATAAAAGTAATAGAAAAAAGATTACATATAACTGATTATATACAAATATGAGATATAGAAATAGATTTATTAAATAAAATAGTCAAAAAAGAAAAAAAAGAAATAAAGCTAAAACTGAAAGAATTTCAGATTTTAGAATTGATTTATAAAAATAAAACTATATCTAAAACAGATTTAATTGAACAAATATGGTGATCTAAAGAATTATTTTGAGATGATAATAAAATAGATGTTTATATCTATTCTATTAGAAAAAAAATTGATAAAGATATAATAAAGACTATTAAATGATTTGGTTATTCTATAAAAAATACAAATGAAATATAAAACTAAAACAAGGATTTCAATAATATTTTCCATAGCAACATTTTTTATTATTTTGATAATACTTATTTTTCTAAATGTATTTAGTTTTTTTGGGTGGTATAATAAAGAAAGTCAGGAGATTATGAGGAATGTTGATAATGAATATAAAGAAATTTTAGGTTATTCTAATAATAAAGAAAAACAAAAAGAAAAACTATTTGATGAATTAGAAGAATTTTGATGATTTTTAGGTGGAAGTAAAATAAGTAATATCATGATATATGAGAAATTATTTTTAAATGTTTATATAAAACAAGACTTATATTATATAATTCATAAAAAAAATACAGATTTTTGAACCTTAGTTGTACCTTATAATATAAGCTCTTATTTTAACAATCAGATAAGATTATTAAAAATTTCATTTATTTTATTATTAATATTTACTATTTTTTCATTTGGTATTTCAAAATATTTATTTATTAGATTTGCGCTGAAAGATGTATTTTATATATCCAGTCAGTTAAAAAATATAGATTTAAATAATATAAAAAAAATTGATATAGATTTAAATCAAGATGATGAGATTAACACAATTATAAATTCTGTTAACAACTTTCTAACTATAATTGACACCAACACAAAAAATTTAAAATCTTTTAATTCTCAGGTTGCTCATGAATTTAAAACACCACTTATGATTATATCAAGTGAGCTAGAGCTTCTTACTTTATCCTGAAAAGATAAACAAAATTATTTAAAAATAGAAAATCAGGTAGATATATTAAATAATTTAATAGAAACATTTTTATTTATATCAAAGATAGAAAATATTGAATGAAAGGTAGAAGTAAAAGTAATAGATGTTTATTCAAGAATATCTAATCAAATAGAAAATTTATCTGAAGTATATAAATATAAAAATATAAAAAGTCATATTGAAATAACAAAAAACCTAGAATTAAATACAAATATAGAGTTATTTATTATACTTTTTAGAAATATATTAGATAATGCTTTTAAGTATTCAAAAGACTGATGAACTATCGATATAATATTAAGTGAAGAATATTTATTGATAAAAGATTATTGAGTATGAATAAAAAAAGTTGATTTAAATAAGATTTTCAGTATATTTTATAGAATAGATGATGAAATAAGTTGATATTGAGTTTGATTAAGTATGGTGGAAAAGATTATAAAAATACTAGATTACAAAATAAAAATAAAAAGTGATAATATGAAAGGAACTGAATTTAAGATAATTTTTTAAAAAAGAGATTATGGTAAAATACTTTAGAACTCAGTTTTTAATGTGAACACAGATAGATATAACAATTTTAAGTGATAAAAATTCTCTTGAAGATATTTATAATTGTTTTGGTCTTTTTTATTCTTTAGAACAAGAGTTTTCTAGGTTTTTATCAACTTCTGATTTGACTTTATTAAATATAAAAAAAGAGTTAATAGTTAGTGATAGATTTATAGATGTTTTTAAATTAGCAAAAGAGATTCATTCTGATACAGATAAGTTTTTTAATCCACTTATAAATTTGAAAAATATATGATATTCTAAGGATTTTAATAAATGATTATTTGAAAAACAAGATATACAGCAAAATATTAATTTGGAAGATGTATTAATAGAATGAAATATTATAAAATTAAAAGATGATCAAAATCTAGATTTATGATGAATAGTAAAATGATATTGAGTAGATTTGGCTTTTAAATACCTTAAAACGCAATGATATAATGACTACATAATAAATGCTTGATGAGATATTTATTTATCATGATCTAACTGTGCCTGAGAAAAAAATATAGTAGCTATAGATAGTCCTTTTAATAATAATGAAATATTTGCAACAATAGAGATTCAAGATATGGCGGTTTCAACATCTGGAACTTATAAAAGGAGGTGGAGTATTGATAATGATTATTACCATCATATATTAAGCCCAGAAACAAATTCGAATAATAATGAAATAATTAGTTTAACTATAGTTTCAGATAAGTGTTATATAGTTGATGCTTATGCTACTGCATGTATTGCTATGTGAATACAGAAAACTTTAAAATTTCTTTATGAACAAAAAATAGAATGAATTATTATTTGAACTAATGAAAAAATATATAAAACAAATGGAATGGAAAATTATAATTTAAGCATAATATAATGAGTATAACAGTATTAGCAGGGCCTCCTTGCAGTTGAAAAACTACATATTTAAAAAAAATTAGGGATCATCAGGTTTGCTCAAGTGATGATGAAATAGAGTTATTGGAAGAAAAAAAATATAGTCAAAATCAGTTAAATAGTATTTGAGTAAGTAATGCTTTGAATAAATTTTTTACTTTAATAAAATATTGAGAAAAAGATGTAGTTTATGACTCTACAAACTTAACTCCTGGGAGGAGAACTCATTTATTTTACAAAATAGATGAAACAGTTAATATTGAAGCTGTTTCATTTTTGTCAGATTTTAATACTATTTATAAAAATTGGGAAACTAGATGAAAGGATATGAAAGAAGAAATACTATTATACTTGTTTATGATTTTTGAAGAAGTTTGACCTTATGAGTGATTTAAATCTGTTAAGCTTATAGAAAATATAGAAGAAAACAATTTTAAATATTTAAAATTGTTTTTAGAATGAAAAGATGTAGATAAAGAGAAACTTTTAGATGAAAATAAAGATTTAAAAGTATTATGTAATATTTGGCAAAAAGCTTGAAGAAATTATTTTGAAGAATATGAAAAAAGAGTAAATCATTTATTAGTAACTCCTACTCATGAAGAAAAATTAGGATTACTTTATACTGATATAAAATATTTTTATATTGATTTTATAAATAAAATGGATTTAACTTATAGTGTTAGTTATGATTATTTTTTAGAAAGATTTAGATTAAATATATTAAGACTTAAAGTGAATTGATTGTGATATGATGTAGAAAAAGTATATATATCTTTTTATGAATCACTTAGAGTTTTTTAAAAATAATTTGCTTCAAATATATTTTTAAATACAATACTGATACTTTATAATATTAATAAATTAATGATGGCAAAAACATATATTGACGGAACTAGCTGTAAAGCTATTAATGGACAATTTTGAGAATTTTATAATATGAGTTTTAATTTGGAAAAATTACAACAATATGCTAATGAAAAAGGGTATGTTAATATGACTATGAGTAAAAGAAAAGAACCAGGGCAATATGGTGATACTCACTATTTTACTCTTAATGATTGGAATCCTGAATGATGAATGAATAATAATGAAACTCAAGCTAAAACTAATAATACAAGTGAAGATATTTCAGTTGAAGATATTCCTTTTTAATAAAAAGACTATTTATAGTCTTTTTTGTTTATCATATAAAATAAAAGTTAATGAATAAAATAGAAGAAAAATTTTTAGAAGCAACAAAAAATATTTTAGAGAAAAATTTAGGGATTAATAAATCAGAATACGTAGATAATACAGTAATTTTTGTATATGACTTAGAATCTAAATTATCAATAGAGTTATCTAAATGATATATAGCTAATTTACAGGATAGAAAAAATACATTATTAATAGATTATAATAAGGTAGATAATTTAGAGTTAAAAGAACAACTTCTATGATTAAAAGAATGATCTACTGTTGTATTAGTTCAATCTACTAATTTTAGATTGGATAATTTTCGTATAAGATTAAATTTACATAATAGATGAATATGATGTTTGGAGCATACTCATTTAATTTATATAAAAGATGATCAAATAGAAAATTATGCTGATGCAATTGAATATAGAATGCCATTCTATGATGAATTATCTTTAAAATTAAAAAAACTTTCTGATAATGCTGATAATATGAGGTTCATATGTAACGATGGATCGGAATTATTTATAGAGTGATGATTTGAAGATATGAAGCAAAATACAGGGAATTATGAGTGAAAAAGAAGATGATGAACTTTTCCTATATGAGAAAATTTCACTGAAGCTGTAGATTTTGATAAGGTGAATGGTGAATTATGTGTATATGCTTATCCAGGTAGTGATTTACAAGTAAATTTTGAAAAACCTTTTAAAATTCAGATAAATAATAGTAAGGTAACCTGTAATGATAAGGATATGCCAGAATGATTTTGAAAAGTACTTGAAATGATAAGTAAATGAGAAAACAATGAAGTAGTTTTAAGGGAGTTGTGATTTGGGTTAAATTATGGTATCTCAAGAGAAAATGTTTTATCTGATATAAATGCTTATGAAAGAATAGCAGGATTTCATTTATCTTTATGAAAAAAACATCAAATATACAGAAAAAAATACAAAAAAACTGAAATCCAAAGATATCATATAGATATCTTTCCTGATATAAAAGAATTTTATATTGGTGAAACAAAAGTTTTTGAAAATGAAAAATATATAATTTAATTTTTTATTTGAAATAAAATAAAAAATTATATAATTAATCTAATATTTATATTAATTTAGACAAAATGAATTCTAGAATAAATAAGATACTTGAAGATATATGAAATAAAAAAAAGGAACTAAAGGGTGAATATGAAAAACTGAAAGAAAAATATGGTTTTAGAATAGAGGGGAGAAAAATAATATGGAATACTGATGAAGTTTTAAAGCAAAAAAATAGAAAAAAATCAGCTTGGGATACTTTTTTTACAGCCACAATATTTGAAATATTGTCTATGCCTTTTATTTATTCTATGATAGTACCAGCTGTTATCCTAGACTTGTTTTTATTTATGTTTCAACAAACAGCAATTAGATTATATAAAATACCACTTGTAAAAAGATCTGATTATATTGTTTTTGATAGAAAACAATTAGGATATTTGAATTGGCTTCAAAAAATTAATTGCTTATATTGCTCATATGTAAATTGAATATTTCAATATGCAGTTGAAGTTTGATGAAGAACTGAAAAATATTGGTGTCCTATAAAGGCAGCAACCAAAAAACATTGAAGTCATAATTGGGAAAAATTCTTTGCAGATTATTGAGATATTGACTGATTTAAGGAAGAATTTCATAGTATTGAAAAATTTAATTGATTGAAAAGAAAAAAATAATTTTTTGACTTTTTTTTAAAAAAAATATACTAAAAATAGTACTTTATAATTAAAAAACAACTATGCATAAACTACAGGAGAAGTCAAAGAATAAAACTAATATACTACAAGGGATAGTATATGTAGCAATACTAGCAATATTATGATTAGTATGAGTAAATAATATGGAAATATATGAATCAAAAAACATTGATAATAAAAATGAAGAGTTATCATTATATTGAATTATTGAGAAGCGAATGCTTGAAGAGGTTGATGAAGATCTAAATCAAAAACAAGAGGATGACCAAATACTACCATATTAAGTGCTTGATGATGATGATCAGCATTATTAAACCCAGATATGACACCACAACCGTTAATAAATCAACTAAATTCTTTATTAACATTAGCTTGTGATTGACCAGAATGAAAAGCCTGAGCATTAGATGGGACTTCAAGAGATTATTGGATAGAAGAAAAAGTTAGTTTTCTTGAATGACAATGAGTATGTGATTGATATAAAAAAACATTTACATGTGAGAATTGAGTATTTAAGGATGGAGCTAATGTTGCAGATTTAACAACATATAAATATACAGAATGTATAGTTCAAGAAGAAATAAAACAACAATGAACATGTTGATGAACAATACCAGAAAATGCAATAGCAACAACACAAACTACATTTGACCAAACATGGGATTCAACAATAAATAATTGGACTCCATTAACGGTAGATTGGTGAGAAAATAATCCAATAAATTGTGATTTTAATTGTGATGCATTATTTACATGGGATGGAACAATGTGTAAATCCAATGCTCAAGAGTGTATAATAGAAGATGGAGTATGAACAGAATTATGGGATTCAACATTAAATAATTATTGAGAATGTTCAGTAGTTAGTTGTAATGCAGATTTTCATACAGAAGATGAGCTTACATGTGTAAGTGATAAAAAATCATGTACAGTAACAAATGGAACATGAGAACAAACATGGACTTCAAGCTGGTGAGTATGTACAGTTACGACATGTGAAGTAGATTATTATAATTCATGAGATAATACATGTAGTGCAGTATGAAATTGATATTATTCAATATTTGCATCAACAGATAGAGTAGCCTGTACAAATTATCCAGATAATGCAAGTAGAGATTATTCATATACAAGTAGTTGAAATTGAGTAGATGCATGTACAGCGGATTATACAGATTTATGTGGAGTGGATGAATATGAATCAATAGATGGAGTATGTAGTACAGTATGAAATTGAGAATATTCATTATGAGCAACTAATACAAAGGAGTTATGTACAACATGACCATTAAATAGTAGTTATACAAATAAATGAAATGGATGAGATAATTGTAGTTGGACATGTAATGCAGACCACACAGAAGAGAATGGAGAATGTAAACCAGATGGTCAAGTATGTAGTATAACAAACGGAACATGATTACAAACATGGAATAGTGCTATAAATGATTGGAATGCATGTGAGGTGACATGATGTGCTGAAGATTATTATAGTACAAATAATACAAGCTGTATAGCAGTATGAAATGGGTATTATTCATTAAATTGATCAGAAACAAGAAGTGAGTGTACAACAAGTACAGATACATTAAGTAGAGATTATATATATACAAGTAGTGGATGATGAACAGATGCATGTACAGCAGATTATACAGATTTGTGTTGAATAGATGAATATGAAAGTAGTGATTGAACATGTAGTGCAGTATGAGTATGAAATTATTCAGCAAATAATAATAATGAAAAAGTATTATGTACAAATAATGAAGATAATACAAGTAGGGATTATAGTTATATAACAGACTGAGATGGGACTAATAATTGTGTAACAACTTATGTAGAATTATGTTGAGCTTGATTGTATGAATCAAGTGAGTGAGTATGTAGTACTGTAGCGGTTACAGAATATTCACCAGAATGAGATAATGATAAAATTTCATGTACAAATAAACCTTCAAATAGTTATTATATATGAAATGGATGATGAACAAATAGCTGTAGTTGGAGTTGTAGTGGTTGATATACACAAAGTGGAAATGTATGTAATCTAACAATAACATATAGTTGGGATATATGAAGTTATGGAAGCTGTAGTGCTAATCCAAGCTGGTCAAGTTATGGAAGTTGTAGTGCTAGTCCATATTGGTCAAGTTATGGAGGTTGTAATGCAAATTGTGATTGATGAACTCAATATAGAACATGTAATGGAACAAGTGGAACTCAATACAGAACATGTAATGGAACAAGTGGAACTCAAACAAGAACTGTTACTTGTAAATGAACTGATGGTATAACATATTCTGACTCTTATTGTACTTGAACAAAACCAACTACATCAACAAGTTGTACAGAATCATGTAGTTGAAGCTCAAGTCAATCATGTACAGAAACATGTAGTTGATCAAGTAGTCAGAGTTGTAATACTCAAAGTTGTTGTACAACAACTAGTCAGACTGTAGATACTTTGCAAGGTTACAACGTATGTACTAAAAATAAGGCTACTTGAGCTCCTTTCTGTGCAGAAGTAGCATATTGTGATGTTAATAGACTAGCAAATGAATTATGAGTTAATGCATCTGAATGGTCTATGAAATCATGTACTCCTATATATAAAACATGAACGTTACCAATGCTTATAGTAAGTTTTAATGCAACTTATGAGTGTGATTGATTAGGTGTAGCTGGGCATTGTAATTCAACTTGAGGTATTGTTTCTTGAACACAAATCACAACTACTTGTAATATTACAGAAATGGATGCTCGTCCAGAATTTGAACAAAATTGGAATATATTATCTTGTACTCCAACAAATTCAACTAATTATACCTCTTCAGTTGAAACATGTGAAAATCCTTAAAAATCAAAAAAATAGATAAGAGAATTTCTTATCTATTTTTTAGTTTTTCTAATGAGTAATCAAATAGTTCTAACAATGCATCTTTTGCGGTTAAACATCATCTGACAACTAACCTGTTATTTATAAAAATATATATTTTTTTATTTTTTTCTCTGATAGTAAATATACTATCATTTTTTCTTTTGGTTAATTTTGTTGTAGCAATTGCATTTAAAACATTTCTATATTTTCATTTTCAATCTCATGAATAAAGAAGTCTATGCTTTAAAGCTTCTATTATTTCACTTTCATTACTAAGTATATATGTTCCAATAATCCGCATCCAGTCTCATTTTATAGTATCACCATTTATTATATCTATTATCTCATGTCTTACTTCTTTTGGTAGTTTTAATCATTGCTTTACGCCATATTGTAGATTTTCTTTTATGTCTTTTAATTTTAAATTATTATTTGTTTTAGTCTTTACTTTTTTATATTTGCTTTTAACTCTATTTTCAAAATGGTATGATTTCTCAAGGAAATATACTTTATTTAATTGTTGATTTAAATATCTATTAACTATTAATTTTAAGTCTTCTTGATTATAATTAAATTCATCTCATCTTAAATGTGATTTCAGTTGTCTATGAAGTACAAAATCAAAATATCTCCTCATAGGCGATGTGAAATGTGTATAACAATGTTCTTTTAATCAAAAATGAAACATCATTTTGTTTGAATAAAAAGCTCTTTCAAGTTCTGTTGGACAAAAATCAGATCATTCTAGCTCTGGCATATGATTTCTATGTATGGAATATTCTGGATAGTTTTTTTGTTGAAAGATGGATGTTTGTATATTAGCAGAAACCATTAATTCTTCAATTAACCTAGATGCTATATTTTTTCAAGAAGGAAATTTATTTCACATCCCTCTTTCAGCGTCATCAAATTCTGTTAGTATTCATTTTGCTAGTCGTTTTTTTCTTAGTTTTTGAGCTAGTTTGTCTAGTAATCTTAATTGTGAATGGAATTCGTATCATTCTGAGAAATATTGATCACGAAAGCTTGAATAATCAAATCTGTATTTGTTATAAAATTTTGATTCATAAAAATTTGAATTTACTACATTCATTTGATCATCATAATCTATTTGTACTGTTTGACTAAGTCTAGTTGTATTATGATTTAAAGATACTAAATCAGTTGCTAATTCTCTAGGTAACATAAAAATAGTATCATCTTTTAAGTAAATACTAGTAGCTTTATTCATAGCATCTAAATCAATAGGTGATAATATATCAATATATTCTGTAGGATCAGCTATTGATATAAATATGGTATATCATCAATCTTTTCTCGTTTCAGCCCATATACCATCATCCAAATCCAAACTTTCAACTCAATCAATAGTTATTCATTCTACAACTGTTCTTTTAGGTGCTTGATCATTTATTCAATTTTTTAATATTTCTTCTACCTGTTTTTTTGTGTTTTCTGTATATCAAAATGGAAGTTTTGTATCAATATGTGGAATCAATTGTTCAGGAAAACTCTTTAATTGCATAAAAAATAATTATAATATTTAAATTTAAAATATTATAATTATTTTTTATTGCTTGTCTAATTTAAAAATTTCTAATGAATTTTTAAATATTTTCTCACTACATTTTTCTCATCTTAGTTCTGCAATTTTTTCAACTACATATTTTGTAAAATAGGGTTCATTTTCTTCTTTTCATCTAAATGGAGCAGGTGTTAAATATGGTGAATCTGTCTCAGCTAAAATATGTTTTAAATCAATATTCTTAGCAGTTTTTTGTACTCCTTTAGCTGAATTAAAGGTTACAATACCAGAGAAGCTAATTTTGCACTCTGGCGCAAATTTAATTAATTTATTAGCATATTCCAAATTTTCAGAATAACAGTGAAATATAAAATTTTTATATCAAATTTCTTTTAATATTTCTAAAACATCATCTTTTGATTCTCTGTTATGAATTATTAGAGGTAAATTATATTCTTTAGCTAATAATATATGTGCCTTAAAAAATATTTTTTGAAAGTCTTTTTTAAGATTAATAACTTTCTCTCTATAAATACGATCTAATTTATTGATTTTTTCATCTTTTTCTAACCAATAATAATCCAGGCCACATTCTCATATTGCTACTACTTTATCCTTATTTTTTAGATAAAGATTCTCTAGTTCTAACATTGTTTTTTCTAAATCAAGATCAACTATATCACAAGGATGAATTCATAGACTAACATGTACTCAGTTATATTTATTTGCTAATTCTAAAGCTTTTTTACTTGTTTTTATATTTGTTCATATTATATTTATATATTTTCATCCATTATCAAAAAAATCTTTTATTGTTTGTTCTCAGTTTTTTACTTTATTTAGGTAAGGATGACAATGTGTATCAAAAATCATATTAACATTATTATTGTATAAAAAATACCTCCTATATAAGGAGGGCTTAAAAAGTAATTGATGAAGTTGTTAATAAGTAGAATTTTTCATTTTTATCTGAAAAATTAGCATTTATTATATTTAAATTTTCACTTGTATTTAATTTCTTATTTGCATTTATTTTTATTATATCACCACCTCATCTTAAATTAATATCTTTTTCAATATTTAAAATTACTTGTGTTATTCAAGGTGTATTTGATATTAAATCTATATCTCAATATTGAGAAGTTATATCTTCTATATTTAAGTTTTCAGGATTGTATGCAAAGCTTAGAGAAATAGTCTTTACAAAATTAATATTTTTTGAAAGTTTCAAATATATATCATTATTTATTTTTTCTAGATATATATCTGCTTTCTCTTCATGAGATGTAACAGTTTTTGTATCTAATATACTTGTTTTTATATTATTTTGGATAATAGTTCAATCAAGTAAGAAAAAATTTACAAGTACAGCTAGTGTTAAACTGGCTAATACTATCTTAATATTAGAAATTATTTTATGGTTTTTATATTTTTTTATGATATCTTTCATACAAAAAAATTAGTAAATTATTATTATAGCTATATTATTTAAAAAAATGGTTTTGTAAAGTTTTTATATTATTCCATGATTTTCTAATGTTTCTATCTGAGTTTTATTTAACATAGATTCTAATTCTTTTATATCTATATCTTTAAGTTTTTCTATATTTCAATATTTTTTCAATATTTTTTTTCTTGTTATTGGTCAAAATCAAGGTAATTCTTCTAATATATTTTTTTTCATAGCTTTGATTCTAGAATCTCTATTAAATGTTATAGCAAATCTATGAGCTTCATCTCTGATTTTTTGCACTAATCTTAATTCATTACTATCTTTATTTAATATTATTTTTTTAAATTCTCCCTCTAAATCTCCCCCTAGCAGGGGAGACTTGTATATAAATAATTCTTCTTCTTTTTTTGCTATTCATACTACTTGTATTTTATTTTCCCCCTTAATAAGGGGGCTGCCTGATAAGGCAGGGGGATTCCAATTATTAATTATTTCAACAACGCTACTTAATTGTCCCTTTCATCAGTCTATTATAATTAAATCAGGGATATTTTGAAGTTTTTCTATTTCTTTTAATCTTCTAGTCATTACTTCTCTCATTG
>Ga0233441_1002737_pt1 | contig 12620 bp, 14 predicted proteins | sample SI_123_September_4_FD_182781 | JGI IMG/M metagenome (GOLD analysis project Ga0233441, IMG submission 182781) | Seawater microbial communities from Saanich Inlet, British Columbia, Canada - SI_123_September2016_135_MG | ecosystem: Environmental > Aquatic > Marine > Inlet | place: Canada: British...
TTGCTGGTATACCACCACATCCCCGAAACAAAACATTTAGGAGTAGAGATGTAAGTCAGTTTGTACTGGATCTCTATTACGTGGCATCAACCAGCACCAACAACGTGGCTTAATAAGGAGATTTAAATATGAATCAATTACTAACAGAGGTAAGCGATAATGAGATCGCAGAAGAGTTTGTAAATCGGTTTCAACTCAAAGCAGGTGACATGATTAAGAACGCAACTTCAGCAGCTAATCATCTAAGGGCATTTCTCTCAGACTATGCCAGGGACGTAGAACATTTCGTTGTGATATTTCTTAATAATCAGAACAAAGTAATCACAACTGAGGTCGTTGCATCAGGCACTATCAATTCTTCTGCCGTATATCCCAGGCGAATTGCAATTAAGGTGCTTGAGAAAGAGGCTGCAAACGTTATTCTGGCTCACAACCATCCTAGTGGTGAGACTATGCCTAGCAACTCTGATAGAGCCGTAACGAAGAAGCTTCAAACAGCTCTATCCGCTTTGGACATTGAGATACTAGATCACATTATAATTGGTGAAGGTCATTATAGCTTCGCAGACGCAGGGCTATTATGAATGCCCAGTGGAACGTGACTTTCGACAAGTTCATGAGTGAGGACGAAGTCAAAGCACTTCGCAAGACTCTTGAAGCGGCAGTTATCATTGCCAAGTCCAAAGCTCATCAAGGACCCGTGAGAGACCAATGCCTTTTGCTCCTCGCAATTGGAACTGGTTTAAGGGTATCTGAGATCGCAGCACTTAAGATCGAAGACATTGATTTAAAGCGTGGCGGGAATACTTTGATCGTTCGTCATGGCAAGGGTAATCGGCTACGCGAAGTGAAGTTCTCTTCAACTTTGAAAACACTTATCCAGGAGTTTCTGGATTACCGTACGTCAGACAGTCCCTATCTGTTTGTATCAGAACGTCAGGATCACATGTTCCCGACTGCTATTCAGAAGGTGTTTAAGAAGTGGGCTAAGAGAGCTGGTTTGCCAGTTCGTTACAGCATCCATAGTTGCAGGCACTATTATGCGACCGCACTACTCAAGGTCTCAAAGAACCTTAGACTTGTCCAACAACAACTCGGACATCAAAATCCATCAACAACAACCGCATATGCGTTCGCTTTGGACGAGGAGATCACTGAGGCTGTTGAGAAGCTCTAATCACATGAAATAGATCGATCCCTGATCTATTTCTTTAACTCATCATTAACTGGATAGATTTCATGGTGGATTGGGTAGCATACCATACATATCTTGATTGAACTGGATAGATAAGTAGTGTTATATACCCAATTGGAGGTTCGTGTGAGTGATAAGCCCAAATCAGTACTTGATGTCATAGCTTGGTGTCAAAGTTTAGAAGACCGTCTAGCGAAAGTTGAAAAGAATGGTTTTCAGATCATCGATATTGGGTCTTTTGAAAAGAAGCAGCAATCCAAGATCATGGACGGTTCCGGGGATCGAAGTATCATTGAACATATAGAATTTAAAGAGACGCTTGAAACTGTACCCCAGGTGTTCACCTCCATATCTGGACTAGATACAGATTCCAAGTTTAATCCAAGAATTTCTGTTAATGCTGAAAACATTACCCCCGAGGGTTGCGATATTGTTATGAAAACCTGGGGACCTTCAAATGTTGCTTATGTAAAAGTGTCGTGGATAGTACTCATCAGTCTCTAATTGTAAATTTAAAACCGGAATCACATACATGGACATCCTCCAACAGAAATTAAGTCAAGAGTTTGAGCTCTGCAGAGATCACACTCACCACATCAAGGATGAAGTCATTCTCAATTATTATGATGACATTGACAGATTTGAAAAAGACAGGGATCTGTTCTTTGATGCTGACATAGAGAAGATCGAAAGATTTTATGAATTAGAGTACCCCTTTAAGGGACACAAAGTTTTCGATGAGAAAATGTTTATGTCCTTGGTGAATAACATCCCCGAGTTTATTGTTTCTCTCATCAAGAAGAAAATGTCCTCAATCATCACCTTGCCCAAATACCAGGTTGTAGAGCGCTATGAGCCGGTGATGCTTTCGTTGAGTAACATGAAAGAGTCCTCCCAAATCATATATCATTCCTGGGTATTGTTCCTGGAAATCACGAAGCAGAAGGGCAAGAGTGACAAGGCTAAGTTGGAACAACTGGTGAAATTGTTAGAATTGTTTCAGTACAAAGAGCCAGTTTATGATATTCTTGGGCTCTTCCAGAATTTATACAATTCAATAATTATTTTAGCTAATTGTAAAGAGTATAAAGCGCTCGCACATTTTAAACTTATTATCCATGCAGATCCCTTAAAGCGCGAAACACTGTATTCCTTGGCTGGCCGTGAACTCACCCCTTTATGGATTCTAAATACATTGTCACTCGGAGATGGTGTCGAAAATCTGCCAAGGATCATATTAAGCAATCTAAATCAATATGGATATCCCCAACTAAACGCACCTAGCCAATATTTTATTAAAGAACCAGGGGCATCATATTCTTTGCCTAATAGTCCCCATGATCTAGCGGTTGAAGATGAAGAACTTGATGCCCGAGAGAGTTCGTTGGCTAAAAAACTTAGCAAACTCAAGACTCCATTTATTACCCGGAGTAAGACACTGCTAAGAACTCTAGTACGCTTGCAGCCTGTAATTGATTCTAAAATTAAAATACTGATCACAGGTGATACTGGGACAGGTAAAGACGTATTGGCAAATGCAATCCATGAGCTATCCCAGCGGAAAGGTCAGTTTAAAGCAATTAATTGTGCAGGCATATCCGCCTCTCTTTTCGAGTCTGAAATTTTTGGTCACGAGAAAGGAGCCTTCACTGATGCCAAGGAGATGAAAAAAGGTGCATTTGAATTAGCTGATGGTGGAACACTATTCCTTGACGAGATCGGCGATCTTCCTTTGGAACAGCAGGCAAAGTTATTAAGAGCAATCGAATCCAATACATTTAGTCGCGTAGGCGGACAGCAGGAAATTGAAGTGGATGTGAGAGTGATCTCTGCTACCCACATCAATCTTCAGAAACGTATTGAAGAGAAGCAATTCCGAGAAGATTTGTACAGTAGAATAAATGGCTTTGATGTTGAGCTGATTTCGTTGGATGAAAGAGCAGGGGATGTGCCTCTTTTAAGTGAAATATTATTCAAGAAACATGCTAAGCTAGAAAACGTCAAACCTCCAAAAGGAATGTCAGCAGATACCTTCCTTCCGTTATCTGAGAAATCCTGGCCCAGAAATGTGCGCCAATTGGATAATCATATCCATCGCATCGTAGCAATTTTCAAGCAGAGCAATCAATCTTTAAACGATTTGAAGTTGTTAGTCAATGATGAAGACATCGATATAGCCATTGAAACAGACCTTGTTTTCACAGGCCCGACTGACCAACAGTGTTTCGATGCATATATCCAGACTGGGTGTAGCATCAATAAAACCTGGAAGAAATTGGGCTCAAGTAAAGATACCATGACCAAGATAATTTATGGAATTATTGTACGATTATTGACTCACACTGGTGATGTTAATGCTTCTGTTTCATTCCTGGTTGATAACTCAATGTTACACAAGGAAGATACACAGGCATTTGAAGTCGCATTCAAATCAGTCCTAGAGACATTAAAAACTAAAATTTCGGAAAGTAAATCACTTGAAAGACAGCTTTATGCCGACGATGAACAGAGAATTAAGGAATTTCTGAACAAAGTTTAAAGCCAAGCCTACACAACCCGCTTCAAGTCAATAATATCCTCATTAAAGAGGATCCCATAAAGCTCCAACCACACTCAAACTACACAAGCCCTGTGTAGTTTTTTTACGTTCATTTTTTCATCCTACACAACATAACTCGTTGTTATAACACAATATACGGTTTGGCATGTTTCTGTCATTAAGGCCGGTCATGAAGACAAACAATACATACAACATGTCAATAACCGGGGAAGTCTCCCCACAAATGAAGGAGATCATTTTGAATGATCAATTGAACACAAACGCCGGTAGCAATTCCGCAACTGGAAACGATGACGCAAGTCATGAAGGAGTCAATATGGATACTGGTCTTGGTAACCAGTCAAATCACACCGTGAGCGCAGAAGTCTCCGGTAAAAAGAAACGCTCAGCATATGATGGCAGTTACGCCCATGGTGTTACTGCAGATTCAGAGCACGTTCAAACAATCACCGCTTATAACAATGCGGAAGATCGTCTCATCAAACGCCGCTTCTATCTCATCGGACAGTATGAAGAGCTTCGTACTTCCTATGGTGCAACAGCTGATGTTGGCGAGCGTGCAAAGCTTCTCAAAAAGAAGTCTGCCCTAGAGTCCCAAATCAAAGCAGTGAACAAGATTCGTGAAACTCTTTCCTCTATTAAAGGAGAGATCGAAGCAACTGAGCGCGCTGCTCAGGCTAACGTCGAGTTCATGGATTACGACGCTGCATAATTAACCACAAACCTGGGGCACTTCTTCGGAGGTGCCCCTCCTTTTTATGGAATAAGAACTCTATGGTACCATTCATGATCACAAAAGGAGCATATATGAATTACTTAGAAATAGCTGGCGACAAATACAGTAGCGATGAACTCACCGACATTGCTGCTGCAAGACTATGCGAAATTGGCGTAAATAGTTTTCAATCAATCCAGGTTAACACGCTAGACAATATATTGGCTATAGCATTTGATAACGAACAAGATGTTCAGGTTGCCAAAGCAATCGCAGGTTCAGAATCCAATTCTAAGGGGAATGTTTTTCAAAGCCTCAATGCAGCTGCTTTCATACTAGACCTTTATACCACATCAAATCAACCAGGGTTCTGCTAGGTCACGATCATGGAACAGATGTACAGTCTACAGGATGCAGCCAAGCTGCTTAGAGTCTCCGTGAAAACGGTGCGTAGACTATTGCATCTAAACCAAACCCCAATCTATAGGGTTGGTAAAAATATCCGATTGAAAGAGTCCGACCTAAATCAACTCGTTACGGAAGAATTGTCTTTAGACGACTACCGGTTGACGATATAGAAAGGAACTATCATGGCAAATATACATGAAGTAAAGACCAAGGCGGGGGAGACGCGGTACAAGGTTGATTGGTATGGGCTGAATGGTGTACGCCGCAGGAAACATTTCAAAGACAAGAAGATGGCGCATCGATTTGCCAAAGAGATTGAAGTAAAGAAAATGCGAATTCAAGCAGGTCTCGAAACCAGTCTCGAACCTAATCTCACTCTAACCGAAATGGTAAAAGAGTATAAGAAATATATGGCCAACCAGAAGGATCCAGAAACGATCCGTCGGGAAACCTCAATTTACAATGCTCTGGAAGTTTTCTTGGGAGACATCAAAATTAGAGCGATTAACAAAGTGCAGTTGACGCACTATCTGGAATATCGACAAGTTGAATGTGATATCAGTTCTGCTACTGCAGCAACAGAACATCGGACATTGAAGGCATTCTTCAATACGCTAGTTCGGTATAATTATCTACAGGAGAATCCGATCTTAGCTGTTCAAGCTCCTCGTAATCTACCCAAAGAAATAATCATACTGACTGACGATGAGGTAAAAGAGTTCCTCAGCAAAGTAGATTCCTCAGACTACAGAGATCTATTCTTGATGTATCTGCATACGGGTGCAAGGCGTGGTGAAATTTTGCCCCAGCGACCATTCACTTGGGATAGCGTAGATTTTAGACGCAGGGAAATCACGCTGATAGGGAAGAAGAGGGTGCCAAGGATTGTACCTCTAGATGATGTTGCAATTGAGATCCTCCATCGTCGTAAGATTGAAGAGCACAAAGAGTTTCCATTCAATTTCAATTACGACTATCTCTACAAAAAGTACCTGGGTTACTTAAAAGCCGCAAAGGTTAAAGCGACTGGTCTGCATACACTCCGTCGTACATACGGAAGCCGGCTTGTTGAAAGTGGAGTTGATATCCTTGATGTATCCAAAATGATGGGTCATCAGGATATAAAGGTGACTATCGATCACTACATAAAAATAAACAATGAAAAGTTGCATCGAGCAGCAAGTAAACTGAATGGGGTCTGGACTTAGGTTCAGCCTTGCATTCCCACAAAGCCCGGATTCGTCTGGGCTTTTTTTATGCCCACTCGGAAGCCCGAAACGCCTATACCTGGCCCACTTTCAGCAAACCCTTACTGGCTATGGTATTCTATCCAGTCGACCCTTCTCAGGTGTCCATAAAGTGTCCATCAGGTGTCCCACCATGTCCCATTTTGTCCACATTGGATATATTTCCGTAAACCGGCCTAAAAACAAAAAACCCTCGTAAGTCTAAGAATTACAAGGGATTTATGTGGTGGCCAGGGACGGAATTGAACCGCCGACACGGGGATTTTCAGTCCCCTGCTCTACCGACTGAGCTACCTGGCCCCAGTCGTCTCGTAAAACGAGCGCGCAATAATAAGATATGAGTCCCCTCCCCACAATACCTATTTTATGCTAAGACTATCCAGAGCTTTATGGGGTATATCAGACATATGAAAAATGTATTGCCAGCCCATCACATTTCTGGTTCGACTGATTGAGCTGAACAAGCCAATGAGCTTACCTTGCGAATTTAAAACGGGAGCTCCACTCATACCCCTGACAGGTATGGCACCAACTTTTGGAATGAGAACACTGGGCCGGGTAAGTGAGCGCTCACAGATTACTGCCAAAGGGTAAACCGACCCCTGGTCAACTTCAAATGCATGTACGACTCGATTGCTGTCATTCAACCCCAAACCACCCGGATAGCCCAGCAAAAAGGCATCCCTGCCGGTATAAGCAGCCCTGGGAAATTCTAAACTTTTTGTGAGGCGTGGTTTAGCTGGTCGCAATATAGCCCAGTCTTCATTTGAGAATTCATCCTTGGAATATCCTAATGCGATCACTTTTAAGTCAAGCTTTTGTCGCGATATGGTTTGAGCCTCAAGCCCAATAAGTTTTCCAGAATCCACAAAGAATCCATGTCCTGCAGTAAGAATATATAGACCATTGTCGATAAAACTCCCACTCTGCTGAACCCGTTCCTTTTCACCATCGTCATATTCTATGATAAGTGTGATAATTAACGTAGCTGCCAGGTTACTATCCAACATCTTGCCCAGGCCTGGTTTGGTTTTTAATACGGTTTCAAGCTGATCGTGCCCTGCGGAATATAAATCACTGATCTCAATCAACGTTCTTTGTTCATCAATACCATCCTGCCTGATTGGTAATGAACTGCAGGCAACCAGGATGAACAGACCCAATAACACTAACTTTGGCATATTAAAATTTCTCGCCCCGCTGTTCACGAATCTGACTCCCAACTGGTCTGATACGTCCCCATAGACTATAAATCAGCACGATGCTGGCTGCCACTTGGAATACAGAACACCAGAATCCCACCTGAGCAGCCATACTTTGTGGATAATACCCCTGAAGGATTTCAACGATGAAACGGAAGAGTGTAGAGAATGTAAAGATGAAGTAACTGACACGAATTACATCAGGATTATAACGAGTATCATCCTTTTTGGCCCGGGGTAAAAACCAGACGGCCACACCCAATATCATCATGAAAATACCACCCATGAGCAAGACATGTGTGTGAGCTTGAATGATAGTAAATGGCATTGACCAACCAAAAGCCCTGGCACCGTAGATGTATAGACCGGAGAAAAGTCCCAGGATAATAAATCCGAAAGCTGTTTTTATGAAATAACGAGCATTGGTAAACATAATGTCCATCTCCTAATGCTTGAAAATAACCTGCTCAAGATACATTGAATATTAAAAAGAAGGTCTCAATTAAGATCCCCACTTGAAAACACCCTACCCGAAGTGGGAATCTCCTGATTAGGTATGCTTTGAAAATTACTATTTATAATTTAATGGCAAGGAATGTAAAGGCGTAACGCATTACGCTTCTCGAAGGTTAAGCTACACCAAAAGCCGTTCAGGAGTGTGCGCCCGGAGCCTGTCCTGGGCACTTCGTCCTTCGACAGGCTCAGGATGATGCGCTCAGCATAAACTCCGTCGAAGGCGTGCCCGATGGCTAAAAGGTTGTTTCTCTTCACCTGTCTCCGAGTATTTTCCTGCATGAGTAGCGAAAAATTAATTCTAAAGAATTTGAGTCAATCTGAGATGGAGGATTGGGTCCAATCATTGGGTCACAAAGCCTTTCGCGGACGCCAATTGTTTCAATGGATCTGGGAAAAAGGTGTCCAGAGTTTTTCTGAGATGACTAATTTATCCAAAGATTTTATTCAAGAGCTGGAAGCAAACAGCCAGCTTGACTTAACCAGTGTTCACCAGGTCCAGACTTCTCAAACACAGGGCACCTCCAAATTTTTAATCCGGCTTGTAGACGGTAAATTTGTCGAGACTGTACTTATTCCCGAAGCCAAACGCGCTACAGTCTGTCTCTCTTCACAGGTGGGTTGTGCCCTGGATTGTGATTTTTGTGCCACAGGTAAAATGGGTTTGAAACGGAACCTCACATCTGGAGAGATTGCGGATCAACTCCTGCATGTCAGACGTTTTAGTGACCGACCCATCACGAATATAGTCTTTATGGGGATGGGTGAACCCTTTCACAATTATGATCAGGTTGTCAGAGCTTCCGAAATACTCAATTCAGATTCAGGTTTTGCCCATGGCGCTCGAAAAATCACTATTTCTACCAGCGGGATGGTGCCCCAAATTCGTCGCTTTGCCGATGAAGGACACCGCTATAAGCTAGCCGTGAGTCTAAATGCTTCCGATGATACCAGCCGCACTCAGATCATGCCAATTAATAAGAAATGGGATATTGCCGAGCTGGTGAAAGCCTGCAAATACTATACTGAATTGTCCAAGAACATGTTGACCTTCGAATATGTACTTATACGAGGTGTCAATGATGGTATCGGAGATGCGAGACGTCTGCTGAAAATTGCTAATCAGGTTTTCTGTAAAGTGAATGTGATACCGTACAACGAGGTCGCTGAGGGATATTTGAGGCCATCAAAAAAACGTATAGAAAGCTTTTTGGAAGTACTAGAGGGAGCAAGATTCGGCGTCACTGTTCGCTGGAGCCAGGGAGATGATATTGATGCGGCCTGTGGGCAACTCAGTACAGCGGCACAAGGTGAGGACTGAAGTTTGACAAATTGATGCTAAAATCAGTTTAGCTTCACTGAAACAGGATTACATTCATAATTATGCCGAAGAAACACAATGATATGATCAGTAAAGCAGTAGCAGCAATACACAAACACGGCGAATTCAAAGCCGAGATAGCACTTGTATTGGGATCCGGGCTGGGAAATTTCGTAGATGCCTTATCCAATACATCAAGCATATCCTTTGCTGATATCCCCGGCTTTCCAGTTTCCACGGTGGAAGGACATTCTGGTGAATTAGTGCATGGTTTTCTCGGTGATGTCCCTGTCCTGGTGAATTCCGGGCGAGTCCATTTCTATGAGGGCTATACTCTGGATCAGGTCATTTATCCAATACAAATTCTTCATGCACTGGGAGCCAGAACCATTGTGCTTACCAATGCTGCCGGTAGTATTAGAGAAGACTACGCCCCAGGCGATCTCATGCTTATCACAAAATTAATAAACCAAACGGGGCATTCGGTGTATCCTGTAGATACTGAACCTGAGAATGTTTTTGTCACTGAACATCTCGACATGGTCAAACAAGTTGCGCAGCGAGTTTCTGTCCCTCTAAAAACTGGCTCCTATGCCGGATTGAATGGACCATCCTACGAAACGCCTGCGGAAATTCGATTTTTGAGACTTAAACAAGCCGATGCTGTAGGAATGTCTACCGTCCATGAAAGCATGGCGGCTTTCCAGATTGATATGAACGTGCTGGGGATCAGTTGTCTCACTAATTACGCAGCTGGAATTCTGGATCAACCATTGAATCATGCAGAAGTTATGGAAACCGGTATTCGAGTGAGGGAAGATTTTGCCACACTCCTTGGTGAATTAGTTCGCGAAATTAGCCAGTATAAATTCTAATCCTTTTCTATTCTAAAGCCTAATCCTAAAGCGTTTCCCAGCTTTTACCACAGCATTTGTGGTAAAAGAAAATCAAATTAAAAAGGGCCACATATCATTCTGATATGGCGCTATATCAGAATGATGCTAAATTGACCCCATGAACTCTCACGAAATTTGCATGATATACAGCCGTAAAAGATTAATAATACTATGACTTATCGTATGTCCTTTTCATTGTGGCATGGCAATTGTCCTTGAGGAGAGCAATTGGAAGCGGAAAAAACAATGAAAATGGAAAACGATAGATTAGAAAGGACCCCGAAAATGACTAAATCAACAGATCATCTGGCAGCCTGGAGCAACCTCTCCGGAACATTGATCGCCATAGCGAGCCATGGAGCTCTGGCGTTAGTGATGACATTCGCAGTCACACTACTGATCGCAAGCCCTGCATTTGCGCAGATTCAAATAGATCTTGGCCAGGACCTGGAACAGGAACTTGAAGATGTTGCCATGGAAGTGCAAGAAGCCCTCGATGAAATTGGTGTGGAAACAGGTATCAAGATCCACATTGATGATGACAATGAATCACGTCCCAAACTAGGCGTTTATTTAAGCGATATGGACTTTGAGGATGCTTATAAAATGCGTTATCCCTACGCCCACGGTGTCTTGATTAACGGGACTGTAAACAATGGAGCAGCTGATAAGGCTGGAATCATTGAAGATGATATCATCATGTTTTTTGATGGATCCAAAGTACGCTATGAGGATCACCTCGTACGCTTAATCCGCAGCAAGGATTTTGGCGATCAGGTAAGCATTGTTTACTGGAGAGATGAAGCCATCGATTCGACTGTGGCAACATTTGCAGCACCAATGAAGAAAGAGCAAGAAACTCAGCTGAAAATGGCCGAGAAGGGTAAAAAAGAGAAAAAACGCAAAAACTCTCGCGGCTATGGCGGTGGTGGTTTTACACCCATGCTGATTGATGATGAGTTTACCGATATGGTCGAGTTAATGACAGAGCTTGGTCTCTCCTCCACACCATTCCGCCCAGAAGGAATCGTAATGTGGGGTGGATCCGGTCAAGGATATGTAGGTAATGGCTGGTTCCTGGGTGGTTTTGGTAATGGCGGTGGACTCTCAAACAACGTCACAGCCCTGCACTCTGATGGTGTAACTGAAGTAAACCGTAAAGTGAGCTTTGCAATGGGATATGGTGGATTAACTGTCGAGAAGAGACTGGCACCTTTCTCATGGGCAGTTATCAGTGGTGGTGTTGGCCTTGGACTTGGTGGCATCGACTTGAATGTGACCCAGGATGATGGTGAATTCAGCTGGACCACGCTAAATGATGAGCTCATCGATACCAAGAGCACATCAGTCAATTTCTCAAAAAATTATGCCATAGCCCATCCACGCGCTAGTGTCATGATCAGATTGACTGGCTGGATGCGGTTGAGAGCTGAATACGGATATCTCTACGGTTATGGATTTAGTGATGGTTGGAAAACCACACTTGGAAACAACGCCCTTGATACAGAACTGGATACATATGAGTTAGGTGGAAGTGCAGGTAAATTATCTGAACTTAGCGCACCTACCATGTCCCTTGGTCTCTGGTTTGGTTTCTAAATAGAACTAAAGAATCAATTTTCATGATGCCGACATCTTAGCATGTCGGCATCATGATTTTTTATTAGAGGCAGAAATTATGAAAATAATATTTAGAAATATTGGTTTGATTCTCTTACTAGTATCTTCTTTATTTTCAGCAATACTCACTGAAGATCTTGAGGTGGTATCACCGACGGGATTGCACCCCACTCCTTATTCTTGTGAGATGAGGAATTTCATGCCTGACTCAAAATGTTCAATTACTATTCGCTTCATTGAGAATTCGATGGGCGTTTCCCTTATCAGGGAGCATACCAAAGGTGGGCTAGTACAGCTATCTCAACCCTTAGTGGTACCGAGGACAAGTCTAGTAATAGTTAAATCTTCTTCAGGAGATGTTCCTGAGGGAAGAATCATAAAGATGAATGTGACTCTGGAATAACCAGTAACCCAAGTAGGCGACATCAGACCATGACACTCACGATGCACCTCAAGCTAAAAAGACAGAAAGACACACGTGCTTCAGTTTTTATCTGATAAGCTGGGTGCAGGTGCACTCATTGTTTCTCAGCTTTTGCTGACAGCTTTCGTTGGAACCGATCCCTACTTTCAGGATGTAAGTCTGGAAGTCAAGGGCGATCGGCTTTTCTGTTCTGCAATTCTCATGGAAAGCTTTACACCAGACCTGGATATGCTCCTGGAATCTGGTGATACAGTTATTATTCATTTTGAAGTTGACCTGGTCAATGCTGACAATGACTCAGTTGTAGCTATCGCTGACTGGGAACACCACTTTCGATATTCTCTTCTGGAAGATGACTACAGTGTGTATCGAAGTGAAAAAGATGAAACTATCCAACTATATTCACTTGAAGCGGCCAAAGAGGAGTGGGTTAAAATAGAAAATGCTCTATTCTGCAGGATGCGAGTTATGGATGACGACCAGTTTTATTTCTTGAAAATTTCAGCCTTTATGAATGAG
>Ga0233441_1002746_pt1 | contig 12575 bp, 11 predicted proteins | sample SI_123_September_4_FD_182781 | JGI IMG/M metagenome (GOLD analysis project Ga0233441, IMG submission 182781) | Seawater microbial communities from Saanich Inlet, British Columbia, Canada - SI_123_September2016_135_MG | ecosystem: Environmental > Aquatic > Marine > Inlet | place: Canada: British...
GTTGATCAACCGGGCCGACTAGGCCAATTGGTGTGAGCGCTTGACGGGTGCCATTGATGTTAATTTTGCCTAAGCTCTCTGCCCACAGCTGCACATACCACTTATTAAAACTTTCTAATAGGGATGAATAAGAAAAAACAACGTTAATATTAAACCGACTTTTATTCTCAACTAAAAATCGTGATTTTCTGATAATCGGCTTATAGTAAGCACCCTGCTCAAAAAAACTGTCCGCCACACGCCTACAACCGCTTAATAGGTTGTCAATATCCACACCGACCATTGCCAGTGGCACCAAGCCTACCGCGCTGAACACAGAGAAGCGCCCACCAATATTCTCAGCTAGATCAAAAGTTTTTATGTTGTTATCGTTGGCAAACTTAGTTAGAGTACTTTTAGCTTCTGAAATAATTGTGCAATTACTGGCATTAATTTCGACCAATGCATTCAGGTACTTAAAAATACTAATGGTTTCAATAGTACCGCCTGATTTGGAAATAATGACAAACTGTGCATCATTTAAATCAACCTTTTTCAAACAGTGGTTAATCTTAAGTGGATCAACTGTTTCCAAAAAAAGCAAGTCTTTGCTGTAGTTGCTAGACGGCAATAAAAATTCATAAATCGCTCGCGCACCCAAACTAGATCCACCAATACCCAAAACAACAATGTGTTTTTTGGTGGTGCTTTGCGCATACTTTTTAATCTCAGCCGTATCCTGATATGGCAAATTGTAATAGCCGATAGTTTCACGTTCAGCCTTAAGCCGCTCAAAAATTTCAGTATTTGATTTGATTTGGTAAAAATTTTTAGTATATTTCATATAAATATAATAATCGATAAGAGTTGCGAGTAAGATTAATTTTAGCTATAACTCATTATTTTTGTACAATAAATCGCTTATTTCACACTGAGGATTAAATCCTGGAACAATTTTTATTAGAATAGAGCGAACTAACTCATGGTCATATTTTTTTATCGCTTCATTCAAATCATCTAAGGATAACCCTAGCTCCTTCCAAGTTAGCATATCCTCTTTTGCACGCATAATAAGAGCATGATTAGTTTTACTAACATTATCACCAATGAGCAATTCTTCGTACAACTTCTCTCCTGGTCTTAAGCCTGTGTATTTGATTTCAATATCACCATTGATATTATCACTATCTTTAACTTCTAAGCCGCTCAAGTGAATCATTTTCTTTGCTAAGTCATCAATACGCACAGACTCACCCATGTCCAAAACAAATACATCACCACCCCTTCCCATGGCTCCTGCCTGGATAACAAGCTCTACCGACTCATGAATGGTCATAAAGTACCGAACAACATCTTTATCAGTAACGGTAATTGGCCCGCCTTTTTTAATTTGTTGTTTAAAAAGTGGAATAACTGAGCCACTAGAGCCCAACACATTGCCAAAACGAACCATGGTAAATATAGTATTTATTTGCTTATGTGCCAATGCCTGAAGTGTTAATTCAGCAACTCTTTTGGTTGCACCCATTGTATTAGTTGGGCGAACAGCCTTGTCAGTAGATATCAATACAAATGCTTCAACATGGCAATTAATAGCTGCCTGAGCGCACCTTAACGTACCAAAGACATTATTTACAACCCCTTCTGTATTGTTATACTCCACCATTGGTACATGCTTATATGCGGCAGCATGGTAAATAGTTTCCACGCCAAATTTCTTGCACACTTTTTCCACTCTATCTTGATTGTCCACAGAACCCAATATTGGAAACACAAAATTTCTAGATAATTCTTGATCAATTTTGTATAAAGCCAATTCACTTTGCTCAAATAGTATTAATTTACTAGCACCTAGATTTATTATTTGTCGACAAAGTTCAGACCCAATGGAGCCACCCGCACCCGTAACCATTACCACCTTATTGGTAATGTTCTTACTCAGCAAGTCTTGATTAGGCTTCACCACATCACGCCCAAGCAAATCCACAACATTTACCTTGTGCAAATCAGAAACACTAACCTTTCCTTGTGCAATTTCAGCAACCCCTGGCAATGCACGCACTACAACGGCAAGAGACTCTAGTTGATTAATAATAAATAAACGTCTTGTACGAGAAATCGAAGGAATAGCGATTAATACTTCACTTATATCTAGTTTTTTAAGTAGCTTACTAATATTATTCATCGAATAAATACGCAGCCCCCTAATCTGCGATCCTTGTAATTCTAACGAATCATCAATAAATCCAACAGGCTTGTACTCTGAAGTATGTTCAAGTGCAGCAGATAACTGAATACCCGCATCGCCAGCACCATAGATTAAAACATGCTTGCGAATAACACTCTCATCATTCTTTAGAAAAGATAATCGAGAGTCGTTATTTAACAATTGTCGCATCAAAATACGCAAACCGCCAATAATCATCAAAGATAAAATCCAATTAATAAGGATTACACTACGAGGAATACCCTCTACTGCCGCCATAAACCCGACAACACCCCATATTAATGCATATAAAGATACTGCCTGTACAATTGCACGAATATCCTTAAAACCCATATAACGAACAATACTACGGTACAAACCAAAACGTATAAAAATAGGCACAGCAATTATTGGGGCGCCAAATATTACCCATACTAAATCACTTTCTGGAAAGTACCAATACCCTAATCGTAGGGAGAATGAGATCAACAAGATTGATACAAGAAATACAGAATCAAACAACAAGATAATTAATTGTTTTTTAAAACGAGATAGGTTAATAATCTTACTTATCATTTTATTTTATTTACGCTATTAATACTTGACGTCACTTATCTTACACTAACAACTTCATCGAAACCTGGTGGCGGAAAAGGGTACAACCCTACCTCTCTCTTTGAAATACTCACGACTTCTACATCGGCATTAGCTTTTTTCAATTGATCTGCAACCCAATTTAAAGCTTTTTTCTTTGAAATAATTGCAACTACAGTATAAACAACCATCTTTAAATCCAATAAAATCGTTTGGTTTTCAATATAAATTAAACCCAGTCGACTCTTCCAAGGTCTAATAAGCTGATTGTAAGATAAATCTGGATCTTTTTTATCCTTAAGAATATCCCCTTCATCTGAAAATACAATTGATGAAAAATCTGTAATTCCTGGCCTAACTGATAATAATTTTTTTTCTACAATAGAATACAAATCAGTTTCACTTTTAACATTTGGCCTAGGGCCAACTAAACTCATATCACCAATCAACACATTCCATAGTTGCGTAAGCTCATCCAACTTATACTTGCGAATAAAATGGCCTATTGGAGTAATTCTCATATCATTACCGCTAGTTGAGTCGACACCAGACTTATCTGCATCAACCACCATTGATCTTAGCTTAACCATCTTAAATGTCATGCCATTCCTACCAGATCTTGGTGCAATATAAAAAGGTGACTTCTTATCCTCTTTCCATACTAAGAACATAACAGGCAACAAAATTGGGCTAACAACTAACAACCCAAAGAATGATGCCAAAATATCAACTAATCTTTTTATCATTTTCTATAGAACTCTGTAATAGATTCACAAATATAATCTACATCACTATTACTAATAAATACATTCATTGGCAACATAATGCAGCGTTCAAAAAACCGCTCTGTATCAGGCAATACTTGATTAAATCCTAATTGGGTGAATTGATGCACTGCCGTACCACCCCATTGAATGAGTGTACCTATATTCTTCTTACCCAAATTAGCCCTTAATTCATCCCGATTATCTGCAGTTAATTCATAATTTTGATATACGTCAAAATTATCCGACTCCATACTTGGTGCAGCAGGAAGTTGCAACTCTTCCAATAACCCTAAACGGTCTTGATACATTTGTGCCACTTCTCTTCTACGCTTAATAACATCATCATAAGTCTTCAACTTATGACTTAGAATTGCTGCTTGTATATTATCCAGTCTTGAATTTCTGCCCCACCTTCTCACTTCGCCATCAACATCACGCCCATGATCATGCAATTGGAATATTTTATGATACAAGTCTTTGTCATTCACCAAAACACTGCCAGCATCACCCAAACACCCCAAAACCTTTGCTGGAAAAAAACTAATATCAGATGCTAATCCAAATGTACCTGCATGCTTCCCTTTATACTTTGCACCTAACGCTTGCGCTGCATCTTCTACAACAAATAAACCGTGTTTTTTAGCAATATACAATATCGCATCCATATTGCACACTCTGCCATTCAATTGAGTTGGCATAATGCCGACAGTATTTGGAGTGATAGCATCTTCTATCGCCTGAATGCTAATTAGATTATCTTTACCGATATCTACAGGAATAGGTGTGCCTCCTGCTACCTTTATGGCGGAGGCGGTTGCCAACATTGTATGTGATGAAATAATAACCTCATCACCCGCCTTAATGCCAATTGCCTCTAAGAATATTTCCATACCATCAGTTGCATTACCTACACCAACTGCATAGTTAGCGCCTGTATAGTTAGCCAACTCTGACTCAAAATCAGAAACTGCCTGTTGCAAAATAAAACCACCTGTTGATGACACATTATCAATAATTGATAAAAATTCCTCTCTATCATCAGACCATAGTCTTGGATATTCAAAAAATGGTACTTGTGTTGACATAAACTCTCCGGTGTTATTTTTTCACTATCTTTCTAACTGCTTTAACCACATCATCAGTCAAAGTGTAATAAGCTTTTTCAAGCTCTCTTGAAGTTGGCGCGGGTGCATCAGGTAAGGCAATTCTAACAGGCGGATTATTTAAACAGTTCACAGGCAACTGTTCAACTACTTTAGCAATAATTTCAGCCGAGAACCCGCCAGACATCCAGCCAGAATCAACTACCAATAAATTCTTTGTCTTTTTGACAGATTCAATAATTTTTTCAGCATGAAATGGATTTAAAACTCTAACATCAACCACCTCTACCGAAACACCCTCATTTTCAAGTTGTTCAGCAGCCTCTCTTGCTAACAATGATGCATGTCCAGAGGCAACAATAGTAATATCACTACCTATTAAACTGACAACAGGTCTTTGGGTAGCTAAATCAAGTTCCACTACAGGAGGTAAATCATCTTCTTGATCATATAGCCATCTATCATCAATATACATAACAGGATCATCACACAATACTGATGCAATCAATAAATCTCGTGCATCAGCCACAGTAGTAGGCATTACAACACGCAATCCTGGTACATGTGCAAACCATGCATGAAGTGCTTGCGAATGTTGAGCCCCTTGTTCTCCACCACGATTAATGATACTTCTTATAGTGACACCGGGATGTGCCTGACCACCCAACATATGTGACCACTTAGCCGCTTGGTTAACCACTGCATCCATTGCATAAAGCATAAAATCCATGCGGGGATGTACGACAATAGGCTTCATACCAGCAAGTGATGCACCTACTGCTGCACCGGTGCAGGCCGATTCTGACACTGGCGTATCAATCACGCGCTCGATACCAAACTTTTTATCTAAATCAGTCATAGAGTTCCCCACATACCAAGGACTCCACAAGCCTTGCCCAATAACAAAAACCTCGGGGTAATTTTCTAGCAAATACTCAAATGCTGAGAGTATAGCAGTGCCATAATTATGCTTTTCTACTGTCATTTTACTTATTCTTCTGCGTAAACATATCTGAGAGTTACATCAGATTTTGGATATGGATCGCTCATCGCTTTACTCCATGCCTTATCAATATCATTATCAAGTTTTTGGTTAAGTTCGTCTTCTTGAGATTGACTCCACTTCCCTTGCTCCATCATTGCCTTTGATAGTCTCAAAATAGGATCTCTTGCCTTCCAATTTTCAATATCATCGAGTGACCTTTCAACACCCACATCCACGTCATCACGCCAATCAACATGCCCATACCATCTGTAAGTAACTAGCTCCAATAATCTAGGACCCTTGCCAGCTCTAATATCATCAATTAACCTTTTGGCCGCCTGAGATACTGCCACCACATCATTTCCATCAACTAATTCATAAGGAATATCATTGGCCACAGCAAACCTTGAAATCATATCACTAGGCTGTCTCAATGAGATATGCATATGACTAGCAAACAAATTATTCTCGATAACGAATAATATTGGTACATTTTGTATTTTTGCTAAATTAAAAGATTCATGCACAACTCCTTCTTCCACTGCGCCATCGCCAATATAAGCCACACCAATATCATCTGTCTTTTGCAATTTAGCCGCCATTGCGGCACCCACAGCGAGTGACACCGTACCAGCAACTATAGGCACAGATCCATAAAACCCACTGGGCTGATCAAACAAATGCATAGAGCCCCCCATCCCCTTTGAAAACCCAGTTTTTTTGCCTAATACTTCAGCAAATAATCGATAAAAATCAGGGTTAAGCGCCAATAAGTGAGCATGAGAGCGATGCGCCCCAAATACACGATCAGTTTTTTTCAAAGACTCAGACACTCCAACTGCAATGGCTTCTTGTCCGGCGCCAAGATGTACAGGGCCGCCAATTGAGCCATCTTTACGCCCTAATGCTAATCGCTGCTCAGTCTTACGAATTGTCACCATCAGCTCAAGAGCTTTCACTAAAGTATCGGTAGAACAACCCTTAATTACAATTGGGGAATGGAACTTTTCTGGATTGGATAATTCTTCTAACTGGTTCTTCATTTCTTTTCTACAATCATAACAAACTTAAAAGCCGATCTCTTAACAGAAACCATCCTGTCAATTCTATCTGATATTTTAGCTGACATGCGCTCACCAAATATCCTATTCATTAACGGTACTAAATAAGAAATTGATCCAAAAAATTTGATCTCAATCTTACCAAATTTTAACTGGTACTTCTTCAACAATTTTAAAGTGGGCATTCTCTGCAAAGTACTCAAGCCACGGTGACCACGTAAATAATGAACATAACGATTAAGACGATAAATAGGATTATGATCTAGAGAGTCAATTGCAATAAAGACTCCGCCAGGCTTTAGCGCTCTATAAATCTCATTAAGTACAGTATTATTATCTCCATAACTCAAGCTTCCAGCATTAACCACCATATCAAATGAATTATCCTCAAAGGGCAGTCTTTCCATATCAGCTACCTTTGTAGTTAGTCTATCTGTATGGAAGCGCCTACCCAAAACACTCAAAGAATCTTCAGATATATCAGTCGCACAAACTTGCGCACCAGTTGCCAATAGAAACCCTGTATTTTCACCCATGCCTGCACCAATCTCTAAAATAAGATTACCACTATTGGCATATTCATTAATCATAGACTGATAAAAAAAGTATGGGGTTTTTAAGGGTAGTGTTAAGTCATTAACACTAAATAAATTATTACCATCTAAAGCATTCTTTGCACTTTCGTTAAAACGATTTTTCTCTATACCCAAATTAGTCACCAATTAAATTTACAGTTTTCTTACTATTTTAAAAACCATCTTCATTAATGAACCTGGCAATATTCTCACTACAAAACCAATTGAAACATTTCTAATAAGCTCATAAAGATTAAGGAACCCCATTTTATAAAACTCCTTTTGCACACCTACCTCAAACATTGCATTTTTTAGGCCGCCCCGCCGCGCGGCCTGATTATTGCCCATCCTCATATTAACCAATGACTCTTGTATATTGTGGAATTTAGCACCATCCATTATTAACTTTAAAAATAAATTATAATCTTCACTTGTTCTATACTTAGCATAATTTCCAGCTCTTAATACTGATGACTTTTTATACATGGCAGTAGGATGATTAACCGGACTCCTACTCTTAGCAAACACCACTATCTCATCATGATACTCAGGAGTTCTTCGATATGAAACAACCTCATTTTCATCGTTCTCAAACTCACCTACCCAAGCACCACAAACGTCAATATCTTGACTATCAAATACCGCCAATTGCCTCTCAAATCGATTGGGTAGAGATATGTCATCCGTATCCATTACTGCGATTAATTCATTAGTACATTTTTCTATGCCGATATACTTGGCATTACCAACACCTGCGTTTTCTTTGAGGGAGATTACTTTAAGTACACCACCCAACTTCTCTTTCCAGTCGCTAATATTTTGATAAAGTGCATCCGTCAATGGACCATCCTCTACCAAAACTATTTCATTAGGCCTAATAGTTTGCTCATCCCAAATAGATTGCATTGCTCTATTAAAATGCTGCACATTTTCTTTATGGTAAATCGACATCAATACAGAAAATTTCATATATTCACACTGATTTATTTTTCTTGCAGCTATTGCGCCTGAGGATAAAACTTTCCAGTTTTAACCCTTCTGACAATATATTTTATTACAGGAAAACGAAAAGGAAATAGGAAAAGTGACAAGTAAAACTCTGGATATAGGCAATTCCTCAACAGCCATTTTAACGGGCTAATATATTCATACCCTGACTCTTTTTTATACATAAACATATAAATCATATCGGGAATAAAAGCACGCAAAGCTCTATTTCTATATTTTAAGTATTTTAAATACGGCAATCCGTTTTTACGATATTCATCCACTCCATTGACTAAGCGCACACTTCTAATATATGAGTACATAGGGGCCCACTCTCTAGCACCATTCAAACAAACACTTAAAGGCTTTGAATAAAAATACACTTTCGAATTAGAAAAGGCCTTTGCAAATATTTTAATATGTGGATATGTATTATCAAAATTAGAAAATACCCTACCATCATGCAAGGCATCATGATCTAGAACATTTGCATTCTCAATCCACCCCTTTCTTCTAAACACTGACAAACTTATACCGTTAAGAAAATCTCCTGAAATTTTAGGCGATATCAAGTCAAAGAAATCCATCTTTCCATCATGCTTCCATAAAGACTTTCTATTCATATTATTTGGAAGATTAGCCGTATCAAAAGGCTGAGGACAGCTAAGAACATACTCAGCTGTTAAATCAAATTCATTGATATAGAATAAATCTACATCACTGTTTTGATCAATAATCTTTGTCAACCCCTCTAATGCTGTTGGCATGAGCAGATCATCATCTCCAATAATCCATACATACTCTCCATCTGCCATATTAACCACTTCAAGAAAATTTCTTGCCATGCCAATATTGCTTTTATTTTTTTTGTACACAATATCAATTTTTTCTTGTGCATTATGAACTACAGATTCAGTCTCATCAGTTGAGCAATTATCTGACACGCAAACTTGAATATCTTCCTTTCTATAATTTTTGTTTAAAATTATAGAATTTAAACAATTTACCAAATGCTGGCAACGATTATAAGTAGGGACACAAATGGAGAGTTTATGCATAACTTTTTAAGTATTTATGAATTTCTTGAATGATACCATCCATTGAGTTTTTTTTCGGACTGTAGCCAATATTACCTGCCACTTTATTTATTGAATAATAATTCATTTTTACTCTCGCCGCATCAATAATATCAGCTGATTGATTGATTTCGTATTGCAATTTAAACTTATTTTTTAACTCTAATAATAAATCAAATTTAGCAATCGGCTCTTTTGTATAGCAATCTAGTGCCGTATTAATGGACTCGAAATCAATAACAGCTTGAATAAAATTATAAAAATCAGTTGGCGTTATAAAATCTTTAACAACATTATCAGGTGATGTTTTAAACTCTTCTTTATTTTTTATTGCTCGAACGATATCGGCCATCAAAAGTCTGGCGCTCATATCTTGTGTATGGCTAAAGTAGTTAAACACTCTAATATCTACAATGGGTAAATCAAGTAAATCTCTATGCTTTTTTTCTGCATTTCGCTTTGCAGTTGCGTACCAATCCATTGGGCTTGGATTGTTGATATTAATGTCGGTACTGGTATTTTCATCTACTGGCTCTTGGTAATCTCCACCAAAAACTACACCACTACTTAAAAAAATATATTTTGTCTTTTTATGGTGTTTAATATAATCAAGTGCCATATTATCATATTGTTCAGTTACCTTAACAATGCCTTCTCCTATTTCTTGAATTTTTGCCGGATCGCCAGCACCTACAAAATTAATTACAACATCGTAACTATGGTTATTATCAAAATCAGCATATGTATATACTTGGTATTGACCACTCAAGTTCATACCACTCATCCAAGCTTGCATTAACTCTACGTTACGCACAAAAAGCAAAAGACTATAATTCTTATTTTTAAAAAAAGATAAAATCAAATCTTGTGCTATTTGACTTGTTGCACCCAAAATCGCTATTTTCATATATCTAAAACCATTTTAAAATAATGTTTTTTACATATCGATTATTTAGGAGTGACTTCCATAAGTCTGGTTTACTCATAAGATAGAATGACTTAAAAAATAAATACTTAAATACAATTCTATTCCTCCATAAAAAAATATTTTTTATGTCTTGCGCTAAAAGCCATTGAAATAAATAGTTAAAACGCATTGATGCAGCAATAGTATTTTTATCAAGCCCATTGTGCGACATGCAATTTAATAAAGAAATGTGATCTACCGTATAAAGGTTGTTACCATCATTTGAATCATGGAGTCTGTAATACATTAGAAAATCCGGTATCCAAACAATAGGTCCGTAAGTTAGCAATGAATTTAGCATTAGAACGTCTGACCCCCCTTCTTTTCTGCGAACATTGTTTAATTTAATTTTTTTTAAACATGCAGTATTGTACATATACCCTGGAAATACAGCAACTCCACTACTACCAGGAATATATTGCTCTAAAAAACTTTTTTCACTGATAAAAGTTTTAGGCTGTTTAAAATCGTGCGATTTAGCACGCAAAGATTTTTTAAAATCATCCTTAAAGACAAATGTACTACATCCAACAGCGGCAACACCTTCTTTTTGTATAAACGGAAACATAGTTTCAATATAATCAGGATGCATAATATCATCATCATGAAACAAAACTACATATTTCTTTTTACATTCTGAAATAACTAATTGAAAATGTTCCAAAGAGGAGGCTGAAGGAACTCTTCTAATATACTTTAGATTTTCATCGGGATAATTTTGACCAATCATCTCTTCCACTTCACTCCTCTCAGAGTTATCAGAAATGACTACCTCAACTTCTATTCCTAACAATTTCTGATTTAAAACTGAGTTAATTGTTTCCTTAAGATATTCTGGGCGATCTCTAGATAAAATAACAATTTGAACTATATCCCTCATATGTTTATTGGCCACCTAGGCTCTTATAAATCTCTCGAACAACGCCATCTCTTGAAGTGTTCTTAGGATTATAACCTATATTTTTTGCAATTCTATTTGTTGAATAATAATTCATCTTGACTCCAGTAGCGTTAATAATATTGATATTTTTATCAACACTATACTGAAGTCCAAACTCTCTTTCTAACTCGGCCAGCAAATCAAACTTTGAAATAGGGGATTTTGTATAACAATCCAAAGTCGTATTTATCGGCTTAAAATCAATGATTGCTTGTATTAATCTGTAAAAATCAGGAGGGGTGATAAAATCCCTGATAATGCTATCTACTGGTGTTTTGAATACTTCTTTATTTTTTATCGCATGCACAATATCTGTTATTAAAAATCGAGCATTCATGTCTTGTGTGTGGCTGAAATAATTAAACACCCTAACATCAACAATAGATAATTCAGGCATTGATCGATGCTTAGCTTCCGCATATAACTTGGAGATCGCATACCAGTCAGTCGATTTAAGATTATTAATATCCACCGTGGCAACTGTATCCTTATTGACAGGCTCTTGGTAATTGCTACCATAAACCGCACCACTACTCAAAAATATGTATTTTGTTTTCTTATTCTGTTTAAGATACTCAAGTGCCATATCATCATATTTCTCAGTTACCGTAAAAATATCACTCCCCATTATTTGAGCTTTTAAAGGATCACCAATTCCCACAAAATTAATAATCACATCATATTTTTGATGATTGATAAATTCAGAATACTCTTGAACTTGATATTTATCACTCAAGCTTTCACTGTTAATCCATTTTTGTAATAATGCTACATTGCGACCAAAAAGCGAAAAATTATAACTTTTATTTTTAGAAAAAGACAAGATTAAGTCTTGAGCTATTTGACTGGCTGCACCTAGGATTGCGATTCTCATGATTTCACTAAATAGACTTAACTATCATTTCGTTTAAAAACTCATCACGCTCTAAAAATGGATACATATCCTCGATGGGCTTGGATGTCATACTACCGTCATCATTCTTAACAGCACTAACTGCGGGGATGATCTCTTGATTTTCTGGGCACATCACTTCACAGATAACCGGCCCAAAAGTAGAAATAACATTCGAAAGTTTTTCTCTTAATTCGACAGCATTGTTAATTTTTACATAGGGTAGATCGTAAGCTTTTGCTATCTTTTCAACTTCTGGAAAAGAAACACCTGATTCAGGATCAGTACCTATTCTACGACCATCAAAAAATTTATCCTGTGTTGCTCGTATTGATAAATATCCATTGTTATTCCATACAATAAGTTTAACTGGAAGGTTGTAATGTTTGATTGTTTGTAATTCTTGTATATTAAGTTGAAATGAGCCATCCCCAGTAATGCCG
>Ga0233441_1002748_pt1 | contig 12565 bp, 13 predicted proteins | sample SI_123_September_4_FD_182781 | JGI IMG/M metagenome (GOLD analysis project Ga0233441, IMG submission 182781) | Seawater microbial communities from Saanich Inlet, British Columbia, Canada - SI_123_September2016_135_MG | ecosystem: Environmental > Aquatic > Marine > Inlet | place: Canada: British...
CGTGCTTGACTGAGTATTTGCATGATTTGTGAATCTGATTTACGTGTTGTCTTCATTTGAATCTCCTTATGTTTTTATTATAAGAAAATTCTACTTTTACTGAGTGTTAATTTTTGGGAGGATTACACACTTTCACCTGTAGCTTTTATGCAATAATCTGCCTTTTCTAGCGCCAAGCCACCATCGAAACCACTTAAAACCACGGTAGTTATTTTCATTTTTTTACACTGATCTAGTGCTTCAATAATATTTCTAGAATTTCCAGAAGTAGTAATACCTAGAAAAATATCGTTTTTACTCATCTTTCCGGCAATTTTCCTAGAAAATATTTTTTCGTACCCATAGTCATTTCCAATTGCTGTTAATATTGAGCTATCGACAGTTAGCGATTCAGCTGGCAATGGAGCCCTATCCTTGGCTAATTTACTTACAAACTCAGTAGCTAAATGTTGTGCGTCTGCTGCAGAACCTCCTTCTGCCATTATTTAAATAGCATTTAACAATTGCAGTCACTGCACTGTTAAAGACATCTAATTGAAAGCTATCCTTTAAAAATAATAGTTTCGCAGATACAGATTGCCTGATGTTGGCTTCTAAAGTTTCTAAATAAGTCACACTACTTCTGGATTTGGTTTGAAAGTATGCGATTTTCAATTTTCCACTGAGTGATTATCTTTTCTGCCCGGTGGTAATCTGATGGAATTCCAATATCAATAAACTTCCCTTTAAACTCTTTTCCAAATAATTTTCCACCTCTAGAAATATAATCGGTCAACAAATCACCCTCTAAAGACACCTTATCTCCAGTTTTATAACCTAAAGAAGATAGTGCCTTTGGATCGATTAAATAAACCCCTCCATTTGCCAAACCACTTAACTGTAATTTTTTAGATTTCAATGAAAATATTTCACCATTTGAATCTACATCCATGCCCATATAGCGACTAAATTGATCTGTTTTAAAAAGAGAAAATGTCCATTTCGATTTTTGTTGAACATGAAAACTCCATAGTTCGTCAAGATTTACTTCTATAAAAGTATCGCCATTAATAGCTAGAAATGGTTCAGTTAAATTCTTTGATGCCATTAACAGTCCACCGCCCGTACCTAAAGGCTCGTTCTCTTCAGCATATTCAACGGAGGCATTTTTATATTTTTTTCCAAAATGATTAATAATGACATCTTTCAAGTAACCCACAGACAAGATAAAGTGATTAACACCTTGATCAATCCAATAATCCATTTGATACTCTAAAAATGGGCGGTTATTAATTGGAGCCATGGGCTTAGGCAAGTCAGGCACAGCCTCTCTCAACCTAGTTCCTAACCCGCCTGAAAGAATAATTACTGTGGTAACAGACACGTTTTTTTAATTACTCAACTGAATTGAGAATACGGCATATGTCATCAATCTCTCCATCTTTTAAGTCAGGAAAATTGCCAATATAGAACCCGTAAAAATGGATATGCTCAGTTTCAGGAAAATTCTTATAATGATTAGTAGGTACTATATCTTTAAGATACGGTTGACGAGTTTGATTCCCCCCGCCTGCACTACCACGCCTATATTCCAAGCCTGATTCCTTCATTTTTTCCATTAACTTTATAACGAGTGCATCGTTAGGCTCTTTTAAGATAAGATTGAACGCATAATTACTAGAGCCCTCTAATTTAAAATCTGTGCGATAAATTTCAGAATTAAGCTGATCTAAAAACCTATGCAAATTTACTGTTCGACGCTCAATATTGTCATCTAACCGCTTAAGTTGGCTCAACCCCATGATTCCTCCAATTTCCGTATTTCTTACATTGTAAGCAGGAAATGAGAAAATAAATTCTGGGTGCAAATCTGGATTATTTTTATAATAAGTTTCCTTTAATGATTCATCGTTTGCTTCTCGAACCATTCCATGAGACCTTAACATACGCGCTTGTTGAAATATTTCATTGTCATTAGTGCAAATCATTCCACCTTCGATTGTACTCATATGATGAGCATAAAAAAATGAAAAATTTGAAATTAAACCAAAACTTCCTACTTTCTGACCGTTGTGTGTAGCGCCATGTGACTCACATACATCTTCAATTAAAGGAATTCCTTTTTTATCAAGTTCATCAATTAATTCATCTGTCAAACCGTCAAACCCTTGCGCGTGTGTCAAAAAAACCGCTCGGGTTTTGCTGGTAATCTTAGACAAAATCTGATCAGTTTTCATTGATAGTGATTGAGGATCAATATCAATGAAAATAGGTGTAAATCCATTTTGCAACACAGATGAGATATCTGACATCCATGTCAATGTTGGTACAATCACTTCACCACCTTCTGGATATCGAATTTTAAGTATTGCCATGGTTAATAAATTCGCTGAAGCTCCAGAATTTACAAAAACGCTATATTTAACTCCTAGCCATTCTGACCATTTTTTCTCAAACTCACGAATTATAGGCCCATTAGTCAAAATAGGGTCATCTTGCTTTAAATGTTCAATAATTGCATCCAGATCGTTACGTAAGATATTGTTTCTCATTAATGGGTATCGCATTATCATTCCTTAACTTTTTTTCATAATAGTTTGCACAAAAGGTTGGATTTTTTTTACAGCAGACTCGGTACCTATACCTACTTTTTCATGAATTTCATTGCGAGATCCAAGCTCAAAACTATAGCCAGGATCAACACCAATACTTAAGGTTTTTAAATTCAACTCACTTTCAGCAATAAATTCAAATAACATCGAATCAAGTCCACCACGACCACGAAACCCTTCTTCGAAACTTACTATTGCCGAATATGATTCCAATACTTTTTTCAGCCCCTCCCTTGTAAAATTAGTAATATCAAATATGTCAATAATCCCAACTTTAAATCCAATTTTATTTATTTTTTCCGCAACCTTTAAGGCAGTATGTGTCATGAATCCAGTAGATATAAAACACACTTTATCTCCTTTTTGGTACAGGTAAAAACCATCAGATACTGTAGGTGCTTCTAGCGGGTAAAGTATGGGCTGAACTTGCGCATCAAAACGCAAATATCTTAAACCGGTATTGGCAACACAGCCATCAAATAAAGATGCAGCAGTTATATGGTCTGCTGGGGAAAGTACTTGAAAATTAGGTAATGCCCTCATGATAGTAATGTCTTCATAACACTGGTGTGTGGGACCAGAAACCACGTAACTATACCCAGCGCCCACACCAATCAAATTTACATTCATTGGCCTAACTTCAGACAAAAGCGCCAAACTAACTCTAATTTGTTCATAACAACGCATAGTAATAAATGGGGCGATTGCATAAGCAAACACTTTATACCCTTCAATGGCTAGACCTGCTGTTATATTAATTAAATTTTGTTCTGCAATACCAACATTAATAAATCGATCAGGAAAGTCTCTACGGATCTTATCAAGTACGGGAGATCCAAAATCAGCACTTACAAAGAAAATCAAAAAGTCTACTGACATTTCTTGCCAAATTTTTTCCAAAAAAACATCACGCATTGCTAGTGGCTTAATGCTCATAATTCACTTTCTCTATCGAGTAATTCATCAATTAACTCCGGCTTTGGGTTGATAATATGTGAAAGTGATTCATTCTCTAATCCAGGAACTCCACGACCTTTTAATGTTTTTGCAATAATCGCCTTCGGCTTCCCTCTGCTCTTGTTTTTTTTCTCCAATAATATATTAAGAACTGCAACCACATCATGACCATTAACTTCAACACAATCCCATCCAAATGAAGTTAAACGCTCTAATAGATTTGAATGAGATACGATACTGTCAGTATAGTCCAACATGCTAATATTATTATTATCAACAATTAAATGTAAGTTATCAAGCTTATGATGAGATGCAAACATGATAGCTTCCCAATTTGCACCTTCATGGAGCTCTCCATCACCAGTAACAACAAAAACACTCCTATCACTCTTTTTGGTTTTAAGTGCAATTGCAATACCTGTAGCAACTCCCAGCCCATGACCGAGCGATCCATTTACTGTTTCATATCCAGGAATGACTGGGTCAGGAATACCGCCAAGAAAACTCCCTGTTTGACACACATTCTGCAGCTCTTCCATTGCAAAGAATCCAAGATCTGCAAGAATTGGATACATGCAAATAGAGCCGTGCCCCTTGCTAATAATACAACGGTCACGTTCTTCATCTAATGGGCTTGATGCACTAAATTTAAGCACACCTCCGTAATAAAGCGCTACAAATATTTCAATTACAGAAAGAGAAGATGCCAACCTTGTTTCAGGAGCACGACGGTGTATTGCTAGGGTCTCTCTCCAAACCCACAATACTTTTTCTCTAAGATTATTAACCTGGTCAGTTGTCATTTTTTCTCATATAAATTTATCTGATATATTAAGCAATATTATCAAGATACCACTGACATGTTGATTCTAACCCTGTATCAAAATCAGTCTGCGATTTCCATCCTATTGATTTAATCCTACTATTATCAAGTAGTTTTCTAGGTGCGCCATCGGGTTTAGACGTATCCCACTCTATTGTTCCTGAATATCCCACTATATGTCTAATTTTCTCTGCCAACTCTTTAATAGAAATATCAGAACCAACTCCTATATTAATAGGAAGATCTTCATCATCAAGCGATGCCTCTACCAACATAAGACATGCACTAACAATATCATCAGCATATATAAATTCTCGCCTTGGTGAACCTGTACCCCACAATGTGACAGACGATTTGTTGTGTTTTTTTCCCTCATAAAAGCGTCTAATTAACGCCGAAAGAACATGTGAACTACTAAGGTCAAAGTTATCGTTTGGACCATATGCACTATTTGGGATCACAGGAATAAGAACAACTGAATTATTTTGCCTATTAATAGCTTGACACATTTGAACACCTGCATATTTTGCGCTAGCATATGCAATACTTGTAGGTTCAGGATGGCCAGTGCATAATTGATTTTCATTCATTGGCTGGGATGTATCACGTGGGTACATACAAGAAGAGCCAAAAAATATCACCCGCTTTACGTCATACTCTTGAGAAGCATTAAATACATTAAGCTGTATAGAAAGATTTTCTCGAATAAAATCTGCTGGAAAATCTTTATTTTGCACAATACCTCCAACCCTGCCAGCAGCTAAAATGACAACCTCTGGTTGATTTTTATGGAAGAATTCATACGTATCATTTTTGGAGGTTAATTCGAGCCTAGCTCTATCTCTTGTAATAATATTCGTAAACTGGTTCTCTTTAAAAAATCTTATGAATGCAGAACCTATTAACCCTTTATGACCCGCAACATATATTTTTGTATCTTTTTTTAGCTTAAATCCCATTATATTAGTTGTGTTAAAGATCTAACATTTTAAAAACCGTTTGGTTGATACAGAACAACCTTTGAGCCAGAATTGTCAAATTTAAATGGAACAAAAGTTAGACCGCTTAACGCTTTTTTAATTTTATTCTGATATTCCGGTTTTGCGAAAAATAAAATAAACCCGCCGCCACCAGCACCCAATATTTTTCCGCCAATAGCTCCATTCTTTATAGCAATATCATATATACCATCTATGCCTGAATTAGTGATGTCCTTTGATAAACTGCTCTTCATTTTCCACGCATCATTCAGTAAAAATCCAAACTCATCTAAAGATGAATTTTCGTTTGTCAAAATAGATAATCCCTCACCAACCATGTCATGCATTTCTCTCATTTGTGAGTGACAATTTTTCATATTTTCTAACTGACTTTTAGCAACCTCTGATGAAAATCTAGAAATACCAGTATAAAAAAGCATTAAATGACCATTTAAATTCACCTTTCTATCTTGGCTAATAATTATTGGATTAACAGAAAAAGTGCCGTCTATATTAAAGTTAATTTCATTAAAACCACCATATGCTGCAGCAACCTGATCCTGAGAGCCAACATTCTCCTTAATCATATCTTGTTCGATGTGGATAGCTGTTTTTGCAAGTTCTTCAGGTGACCCCATTGAACCTTTTAAAGCATTCATAGCATTTGCCAAACCAACAGTAAATGATGAACTTGAACCAAGCCCAGATCTAGCTGGCAGATCACCATCATGATGAATCTCCAAACCTTGTGTACATTTAAAATATTGTAATGATTCTCTTACTGAAGGATGTATTATTTCGTCAATATTATTGACGCTTTCTATTTTAGAATATACAACTCTATATTTATGTTCAAAAAACGGAGGAAGGTATCTTACGCTAATATAGCAGTACTTATTAAATGTAGTGGACAATACTTTTCCGTGATTTTCCCTAAACCATGATGGATGGTCTGTCCCACCACCAAAAAAAGAGATTCTATATGGGGTTTTAGTAATTATCAAAGGTCCGCTCTCTTAGAATCTTTAGTTTTATTTCTCTTATACCATAAGATAGTTTTTTTTATTCCAGCTTCGAGAGAAACTTTTGGCTGCCACCCCAATACCAACTTAGCTTTTGAACAATCCAGGGAAACTGATGTCTTAACTGTTGGCTTGCTTTGTTCAAAAGCTACCTTCTTATCATCAACCCCAGATATCTCCAAAATCTTATCCACCAGCTCCTTAACACTAATAGCTATACCAGAACCAATATTCAATAAACAAAATGGACTCTTATCATTGGTAGATATAATTTTTTCAACTGAATCAACAAGATCACTAATATAAAGCAGGTCTCGCTCTTCGGAACCATCCCCCCATATAGATACAATATCCGAATCTTCACTAAGCACTTTGTTAACTGTTGCTCCAAAAACATGAGAATTTTCAAGACCAAACTTATCATACGGACCATATATATTAGAGTGTCGAATCACATAATGTTTTGTCCTTCCTAAGCGTGAATAAAATTCACACATCTTTTCTATATAGACTTTTGTCCAACCTACTCCAAAATAGCCTGGAAAAATCTCATTAGATGGATCAAAGTCTGACTCAGTAACTGGATTTTCTAAAAATGGTTGGGCTTTTGTTTGATACATCACTGTACAACTAAAAAATATGAATTTTTTTACATGATTATCATAACAAGATTTAAGAATAAGGGAGTTCATAACTGCATTATCCGTAACATGAACATACGGACGCTCAATCACATCCTTCACACCAGTTGTATTGGCGGCAGCTTGAATAACAATATCATGTGACTTAACGACCCTTTCTACATCATCAGCGACTGTCAAATCTGCTTGTACAAAATCAACATTGTCAATCAAAAATGGGGGTCTTTTATTGTATACAGCTGTAACTTTGTATCCATTTACTTTTTGTAATGACTTAACTATATTTCTACCAATAAAACCTGTCGAGCCACAAACTAATATTCTCATAACTCTAATCAGCTAATATTTTTCTTTTTAACTTCACTGATAACATTTCATCTATATGATCTATGGTTTTTTGACCAAATTTAATACGTAAATTATCCTGTACATCTTGACTGCTATAATATTCATTAAAAAGTTCGTCCCTAAGTCTTAATACTTGTGCAGCTGTAAGGTATTTTGTTGGCAATGGCTTACACTCATCGCTATACAGTCCATATTCTTCCCAATTTTCTGGTTCTCCTATAATACCCTCTCCTACATATTTATCATAAAATGGTGTTCCAGGATATGCAAATGCAGGATAAATGTTATTCCATTCGAATTGATGCTTACGCAAAAAATCTACATTTTTTCTAATAGAGTCCTCATCATCATCATAAAGACCTAAGATTGCGTGGCCAATCATGTTTATACCTGCATCTCTTGTTATTTTTATCACTTCATCATTAGAAAGAGAGCCTTTCTTTACCGCTTTATTTATCGACTTCAAAGCATTCTCATCATCTCCAGCTTCAAAACCATAACCAACCCAATTAACACCAATCTTCTTAAGGCGTTTAAGAATATATGGTGTAACTGAATCTACTCTCGCATAACACCAAATATTTAAATCGTACCCTCTTTCGCCCATTAGGTCACAAAACTCCTCAACTCTTGGATGTTTGATTACAAACAACTCATCCATTATTCTGAGATTCTTCACCCCATGGTTGTTTACAAGAATATCTATCTCTTCAACGACGGTCTTCATATCTCTAAAACGAAATGTTCTTTTGCTATACAAATTATTTATACAACAAAAATCACATGGATACGCGCAACCCATGGATGTCCAAATAACGCCATAAGGTGATCTATTATCAATATCGTCACCAAAACAATGCCAATTATGAGCTCTATACAATTTTGGATTTAATTTATCCCAATTTATCATAGGGAGAGAATTAACATCAATCATTTTTGGCATGGGATTAATGACAGTGGTCACATTGCCTAATAAATCCTCTTTTACGTAGGCAATACCGTCAATATTATCAATGCTCACATTACTAATAAGATTTTTAGTGAGTAGTAAAATAGTTTCATAACCTTCGCCGATAATAACATAATCAGCAGATGTTTCTTTTAGTGTTCTTTCTGGCAAAACTGTAGGATGCCCACCATATACAAAGGTTCTGATTTGATCTGGTAAATTTATGGCAATATCTTTGAAAAACCCTATAACAGCTGGCATTGTTTGCGTTGAAGCTGAAACATTCACACCAGTTGAAAAAACTCCAAGTATTTTTGGACTTAATTTGGTAATTAAACTCAACAAATCTTGTGCAGAAATTTTTGTAATATCTAGATCAATAATTACTGATGTCAGACCATTGCTTTCTACATATGCATCAACTAACCCTAAAAGAACATCAGGTGTTGTGCTAGCCAATGATTCAACTTGTCCATATGCCCCACTCTTGCTTGGATGAATTAAAACTATATCACATCTTTCTGGAATTTTATACATAAAAATTTTTTCTAATTAAGAAAATAATGCAGTCAATCTGGTATGAACTCAAAAAAACCAGATTTACTACGATTATCTAAAAATGACCCCTTATCAGATCTAACTATATGGAAAAAATTATCAATATAGGGCACAGAATATCTAATAGGATCACTACTATTTAAGTCTAAATCAGCGCCCCCATAAGAATACATTTTTTTAATATTTGATACTGACATTGCCATAGGATCTAACAGTGGGGCATATAAAGTTTTATCTTCTAAAATTACTGTGTTATTTTTGCATTTTTTAGTTAATACAAAGCCAATATTATCAACTCCTGTATCTACACAAGTCATAACAAACTTGTCTACTATACTAAATCCAACAAACTCTAAAATCTTAATAATTCCTTTTTCATTAAAGTTGGACTTATGAGCCATAAAAAATGAATCCTTCCAATCTACAATATTCCAAATAATTGGAATTTCTAAATAGACAAATCCATCATCCGCGATAATTTTACACAAACTCTTTAATGCCACAATAGGGTTGTCTATATGCTCTAAACAGTGTGAAAATATAACCAAATCATAGCGCTTTGTCAGAGTAGTTAGTTGATCTACTGTTTCTGTGTGTACTTTTAATTTATATGCATTACGAATGTAATTGATTCTATCATCTTCAACTTCAAGGGTTTCAACATTATAACCTGCGTCTGAAAAAACACTTGAACCCGTACCATATCCCGCTCCAATATCTAAAACTTCTCCTGATGGTTTATACTTTTTAACAATGTTACAATATTGGGTATATCGAATTTTTCTATTTTCTTCTAGACTAGGATTAAATACTTTATTATTAAATGGCGTAGAAATTTGCTTCCAACGACTTTGAAACCAAGAAAATTTTGGCAATATGCTTCTAAACCCATGAAAACAATCTGAGCAAACCGCTGTCTGAAAAAAAATCAGCTCTCTATCAAGAGAAACATCTGAAATTATTTCAATGTTAGGTGAGGAGCACAAAGGGCAGATGTTTACATAACTTAGATCTGAATGTGAAATAGGATAATAAACAATATTTGACTTTGATTGTCTACTTGCTTTCAAAGTTTTTTCCATGGAAATAGAGATTCCCAAATTTAAATCATTCACAATTTTACTCATTTAAACAAGGCTAGACTTAACGTGCATTAACAGTCGTCATTATACTTTGTAATTACAACTATAAAAGAATTCATTTAGTGACTGGGTACATGATCAAAAGATAAATAAATTAAAAAATTCCAGATAAATCATTTCACTTTAGTACTTACATGAGATTATTTTTGCTTTAAATTTTTTAGAAAAAAATCACTAGAATCCCTACTATCACTGATTAAGTCAATATACCGCTCAACATTGGCATGTGGTGCATTTACCTTTTTATTCACCGAATTAAACATACTTTTTCTAAATAATTTAAAGAACTTAACCAGAACATTAAAAACCAAACGTCCCAGTATAGGCTTAATTAATGTCTTCAAGCAACTTCTAAAAGATTGTTTTTTTTCGACAATTAAATAACTAATTGTCGTATAAACCCAATTCGATAATAACAAAGAAGTTCTATTCTTTATATCTTTCGCCTTAAAATTACTAAATTTTACAACTTCCTTCTCTATTGTTGACCTAAGAATTCTGTACGAATCACACCAATCAACATGAGAAAACCATTTAACCATGTCTATTGTTTTATATAGCTGATCATTATGCCACTGCCTAATTAAACCATAGTCACTAACTTCACCAATCTTTCCCCTTGCACTAACAATAGAGGCATGAATAAGCTCACCAAAAATAAATGTTTCCATTTCATCTGTAAATTTATTAACTTCATTAAAGGCATCGATATTAATTTTAGATCTTATAACAGACATATTTAAATTTGAGTTTCCTTTAAAAAAATCTTCAACTCTGTCCATTGGCATTTCTGACTCATACGTCGCTAATGGGTATTCCTCCAACGAAGTAAGCCTTCCAAATGCCATACAATCTCCCTTATCAATACCTATAAGCAAAGACTTTCCATGTACAGCTGAATAATCAGCATTATTTTCTAAAAAATTTATACATACAGAAATGCAACTAGTCAAAAAAATATCATCATCGGAAACCATTAACGAATAACTTGTTGTGACTTTATTTGCCAAAAAAAATGACATCTTTCCTGCAGTAAGATTAACATCATGATAATGTTCAATTGTTAAACCATTTGCCTTATATTTAACAATATTGCTATCATTGATACTAAACAACTTGTCGCAACTTGAATCACCAATTAAAATTTTTCCACTAAAATTAGAAGACAAATAATACTTTAAGATTCTTAAAATAAAATCAGGTCTATCTTTAGTAGGAATTAAAATCGATATATTCATTATTCAAATAATTGAGGATATTTTAAAATAACTTTCTTTACGCTAGCCCATTCACTTATAGATAAATTATCGCTCCATGGATAGCCCTCTTCATTGGTGTATTTTATACACATTATTTTTGAATCTCTTATTCTAAAATATAGAGAAATACGCGCATATAATAAAAATAACGCCCTAGGCAGTACAGGCCTAATAACATTCTTTATTTTTCTGATAGGGCCTAAATTATTTGCCTCTATTCTTTTCAATATAATTCTATTTCGGTTACAAAAATCATCAAAAGCTAGATCAAAATATCTCTCATATAAACAATAATCTCCGCCTTTAAAGGCTTTTATAAAATTATTTTTAAACTTTTTACCTTCACTAGAATTTAAATAGGCTGGCATATCATTAATCACCAATATTGATTTATCTAATGGCGGGGTTTTTTCTACTTTGTGGGCAAACTTGTGTGCATCTCTATAGCCATTATATGAGCTATATCTTTCAAGATCTCTTGCCATCCAAAATATCGGCAACACCCTATGTTTACCACGGCACAATGCCACTAAAATAACAATCAATTCAATAATAGTACTAGCCTTCAAGTCTGAGACTATGCCGAATGATTTTAATAAATTACTTGTGCAATGCAAAGCAAAAATTTGCGGAACCATGAATCCTTTTGTAATACGAGATTCTATTGAATCTGAATTGTTATTATGCCTAATATATTTTTCTTGTGTTGGATGGTAATGGCTATTTGTATCCTTGGAACTAAATTGAATGAAATTTCCCTGAACAGAAGCGTAATCAGAGTTTTTCTTTAAAAATTCTAAACCTGAAAACAAACTACTTTTAATCAAAAAGTCATCGTCAGCACATATACATGAATATGGTGTTTTAACTTCTTGCAATGTAGAATAAATTTTTTCAGCAAATAATGTATTAGGTTTATGAAAGTATTTAATTTTTTTTGGAAGATTTACTGTTAACGGCACCAAAGAAGAGTCAACAATAATAGTCAATAACCCAGCACTATTAAAATAGTCAATTGCACGTTGCAAAACATGCTGTCTATTGTGTGTAGGAATTATAATGGTCAATTCATCAATCATTTGATTTGAGACCTTTGAATAATTCATAATTTCCATCCCTTAATTCCATTTTCTCTAATTTTTTTAAAAACTTTCCAGATTTTTCCATAAAAATCTAAAAAATCACCTTTAACTCTACGCTTTTAACGCTTGTTTTCTTACTTTTTACCATCTTGTTACTCATGGGACGCAATAATCCCTTAAGTCTTTCAATTGCTGTATTTCTTTAAAAATATT
>Ga0233441_1002763_pt1 | contig 12505 bp, 6 predicted proteins | sample SI_123_September_4_FD_182781 | JGI IMG/M metagenome (GOLD analysis project Ga0233441, IMG submission 182781) | Seawater microbial communities from Saanich Inlet, British Columbia, Canada - SI_123_September2016_135_MG | ecosystem: Environmental > Aquatic > Marine > Inlet | place: Canada: British...
TGTTTATCTAGCTGGTGTCTTGGGTGAACGCGTTCAATATGATATGCGCAAGATGATCTTTGAACATCTGCAAGATTTATCGCTCTCTTACTATAGTCAAACGTCAGTTGGGCGATTGATGTCCCGTGTCACATCAGACACAGGGCGTGTCGCTGATTTGCTGACTTGGGGCTTGCTTGATACAACCTGGGCGATCACCAACATCACGACATCCGTCATTTTTATGGCAATTATCAATTGGCGCTTGGCTGCGATAGTTTTTGCGATAATCCCTGTCTTGATCATTGTCGGCATCAAATTCCGCCAGCGCATTTTGGTTGAGTTTCGCGCTTCTCGACGCGCCAACTCGAAAATCACTGGCGCATATAATGAGAATATCAGCGGCGTGCGTGTTGTCAAAGCCTTGGGGCGTGAAGATGAGAATCTGCATGAATTTCAATACCTGACAGGCGATATGTATCGAGCCTCATATAAGGCAGCTTGGCTCTCCGCGCTCTTTTTGCCTATCGTGCAGATTATCGCTGCGATAGCATTAGGCTCCATTGTCTGGTACGGTGGGATTCAAAGTCAAGCTGGTTTGCTGACGATTGGCGGCATCCATGCTTTTGTCTCATATCTGACTTTTATGCTATGGCCTATCCGAGATATTGCTCGCGTATATGCCGAGATGCAGCACTCAATCGCGTCAGCGGAACGCATCTTTGATCTGGTAGATACGCCTTCCGATATCCACAACTTACCGGGAGCAATCACTGCTGAGACACTCTTAGGAGAAATAGAGTTTGACCATGTGGATTTTTATTACGAAGAGCGCAAACCTGTTCTCACGGATTTCACGCTCAAAGTCCAACCCGGCGAGATGATCGCCCTTGTTGGCCCAACTGGTGGTGGAAAATCCACGATCGTGAACTTGCTCTGCCGTTTCTACGAACCAAAGCGTGGACGAGTTTTGATCAATGGAAAAGATTATACAGAATATACCTTGGAGAGTATCCATGAACGGATCGGGATTGTATTGCAAACCCCCCATCTCTTCTCTGGCACAATTCGCGATAATATTTCTTACGGTAGGCTTGACGCGGACCTGAAAGAGATCAAAGAAGCATCCCAACTTGCTGGTGCGCATGACTTCATCACCTCCCTACCGAAGGGCTATGATGAGAAAGTCGGTGAAGGCGGGAATCTCCTGTCTACGGGTCAGAAGCAACTTGTTAGCCTCGCGCGTGCCGTCCTGTCTAAGCCAGAACTATTTATTATGGACGAAGCAACTTCCAGCGTGGATACGCTCACAGAGTCTCTCATCCAACAGGGAATGGAGCATTTAATGAAGGGGCGCACCAGCTTTGTTGTTGCGCATCGACTTTCGACTATACGCAGAGCAGATCGTATCCTTGTAATCGAAGATGGGCGTATCACGGAAATGGGTAATCATGCTGAGTTGCTTCGCCAGCGTGGGCATTATTACCGTTTGTACACGCAGCAGTTCCGCCAGGAGTTAGAGCAGCAATATGGTGTAGCTGATTTTACAGAAGAGAAAAAGCACAGCTCAGAACCCTTAGGGGCAGATTAGCATAAAGCGGACGGGTCAAATTTTGCCCGTCCGCTTTTTATTTGGAGATTTAATATGAAAACAAAACTTATCCCATTTACAAAAGATATGATCTCGGAAGCTGGCGCATTACTGGCTCGACGACACCAACGCAATCGAAAAACTCTGCCTTTTTTGACTGGCCGTTTTGAAAAAAAAGAAATTTCTGAAAAGGCAATTAATTTATTGTTTGAGAAGAAAAACTCCAGCGGATATGCAGCTATCCGAAATGGAAAAATGGTTGCATACTTTTTAGGCAGAATGACTATACAACCTTGGGGACGTTGCGGCTGGGTTTCTTTACCTGGTTCTGCCTTGGCTGAAGGTGAAAGTGTGGAAACGCTACAGGATTTGTACGTTTTACTTGGTGACGACTGGGTAAAGCGTGGTGTCTTTATTCATCACACATATCTTTCTGTAGCAGATAAGGATCTGATCAATGCCTGGTTTAACCTTGATTTTGGCAAAGAGCGCATTGATGCTATTCTTGATCTCAAACAGATTGAAATTCCGGATATTAAAGTACCGAGTGGTATTCAAATTCGCCGTGCAAAAGACGGAGACAATCAGCATTTAGCCAGCATGTCCCATTTAATTATGCGCGAACTGGAAAAAGCCCCCTATTGGCATCCTACTCCTCCCGAAGATTTCTCTGAACTTAGGGAAGGCTGGGCAGAGTTAGCAAGTGACGAAACAGTAAATACTTGGCTGGCTCTCGAAGGAGGAAAAGCAATAGGTACTATCGCGTCTTGGGAAACAATGCATCCAGAAGGAGAAACGGATATAGATATGCATACTGCAGAGAACACCTTTTCGCTTTCGGTAGCGGCCACGACGCCAGAAGCCCGTGGACGCGGGATCATGACAGCGCTAACTTGGACTTGTTTGGAGCATAATCTAAATCAAGGTTTTAAGTATTGTTTTACAGACTGGATCAGCCCCAACCTCGCAGCATCCCGATTTTGGCCACGCTTTGGCTACAAAGAAGTATCCTATCGACTGACGAAGAATATTAATCCAATGATCTCGTGGACGAGAAAAGCACAAGGAAAAGCCTCTTGTGATAAAGAATAGTAGAGCGAAAACCCCTTAAATAAACAGGGAGGAGATAACTAAATTGCAAAGTGGTTATCTCCTCTTTTTTTTCGTTTAGACTTTGGGTGTGTTAGAATTTTAAAGGATGGAAAGCTGACTTAGTTAAATAAATCTGCAAGGTTGCTGTTATGTAAGAAAAGCAAAGCATAGGTAAAATAAATGCTATGAAGGAGCATTTTATGGCAGAAAAGCCAGTAACTATTTTATATGTCGAAGATAATTTCGAAAACAGGATTTTAGTTCGCCGCGTTCTTGAATCGGAGGGGTATCAAATGTTTGAAGCTGGAACAGCAAATAAAGCTTTTGAGCAGATCGAAAAAAATCTCCCTGATTTAATTTTGATGGACATAAATATGCCTGATATGGATGGGTACACTCTCACAGCAAAAATCAAAGAAAATCCAGCCTATCGCAATATTCCTATTATTGCTGTCACAGCAAATGTAATGAGAGGCGATAAAGAACGCTCTCTGGAAGCTGGCTGTGACGGATATATCCAAAAACCGATTGATATTGATATTCTGACAGAGCAAATTGAGCGATACCGAAAGAAAGCGCACTCTTAAATCTATTGTCATTTTTTTCTAAACCTTATTCTAAAAAACATCTACTATTTTGAAGGAAAACTATGTCTCCAAATACTGAACCCACCGGCAAGCCCCCTGTATTAAAAGACGCAACTGTCTTGGTCGTTGAGGATAATGTTTCGAACTTTGTTTTGATTGCCCGCATGTTGGGTTACCTTGGTATTCACTGCGAGTGGAAAACATCTGGTTATGAAGTTGTCGAATATGCCGACACACTCCCCCGTCTTGACTTAATTCTGATGGATATCCGTTTGCCCTATGAAGACGGCTACGGAGCGTTGAAGAAAATTCGCAAATCAGAGCGACTAAGCGCAATCCCAATCGTTGCGGTAACTGCTGAAGCAAGCCCGGAGCAAATGAAGAAATCCCGTGCAGCAGGCTTTGATGGTTTTCTCGGAAAGCCTCTTGACCCCGATCGCTTCCCTGAGCAAATTCGACGAATATTGAGCGGAGAACCTGTTTGGGAACTCCAATAAGTTGATATAAAAAATGATTGATCAAACTCCTCCAACAATAGCTTCATCCCCAACAAGCCCTAGATTTAAGAATCGCTTGGCGCGTTCTATGGCGTTAGCGTTATTGCTCTTTGCCATGATCCCGGTTTCGATCATGGGTATTGTTGGATATCTGCAAGCGCGCTCTCTGCTACAACAACAAACGGCGCTACAAATCTACAATATTGCTGATGAGCAGGTAAAGACATTAAACGCCTCCATGCGCACAAAAGGCATTCGGTTGGATCGCGTAAGTAGCCGTCCCGCCTTTTTGGACGCAGCAGAGCACCTTGCGGAAGACGACTCGGCACTGTATCGTGAACAACTGCTTGAAGAATTTGATATTGTCAATCGTCCAGACGGAAAACCTATTTTCGATAATTTTTTGCTCGTTAATGCTGAGGGCATTGTTTACGCAACATCAAATAATATATGGGAAGGAATATCATTAGCAGAATCTCTTGATTATTCCCTTCTCCGAGACGAAAACACTTCCGTAGGACTTTATAACCTAAGTCCGATCATGATGTCTGAGCAATTCGCTTTTTATACAAGTAAATCGCTACGATCAGAAACTGGAAAAGACCTCGGGGTTTTAATTGCACTAACAAGTAGAGACGAAATAAGAAACTTCCTTAACGAAACTACTTTTTCCAACCCATCTGCTAGCGCTTATCTTATTTCAACTAACGGCATCTATATAGGGATTGACCCTTATACAAAACAACTAGCTGCCTTTGAGCCTTCGCAAGAACAAAAAAGCATAATTCGCACTTATTCTGAAACACCTGCTCCCATTGAAGATGATATATACAATTTATTGCAATTTGAAAACAATCTAGATACAGTGGTCGTAGCACAAGCTCACCATATTGATTCCCTCAGCAGTGATGTTGTACTAGAAGTCCCGCGCGAGATTGCCTTTGGGCAATTAGGGAACTTGGCGCCCTTCTCTTTTTTCCTTCTCGTAAGTACGCTTTTAGTCATGGGGACAGTTCTTTTCTTTGCGAGCAATCGCATTGTAAAACCTTTACGCGAGCTATCAAAAACTGCACGTCGCTTTGCTGGTGGCGATTGGCAGGCACGTTCTTCTGTACAAAGGAACGATGAAGTCGGAGAATTAGAGCACTCTTTCAATCAAATGGCTACCGAGCTAAGCTCGTTGTATAGCTCTCTCAAAGATCAGGTAGATGAGCAAACAGAATATGTCCGCACAGCCGCTGAAGTTGCGCAAAATATTGTCTCAACTTTTGATTTGGATGAACTTTTAGAAAAAACAGCCCGCCTGATTGTAGAGCGGTTTAATTACTATCACGCCGGCATCTTTATGGTAGATAATACAGGGAAAACTGCCTTGCTCAGAGCAGCCTATGGTCCATCCGCAGAACAAATGCTGGCGAGAGGACATCGTCTTGATGTTGGCTCTGCATCAATCGTTGGCTGGGTCTCAGAGAATAATCAACCTCGCGCAGCTTCTGATGTAGGCGAAGACCCAGTTCATTTTAGAAATGAGCTTCTTCCTGACACACGAGCAGAGGTCGGAATCCCAATTTCATCAGGGGATACAGTTCTCGGTGTGTTGGATGTACAAAGCACGGGACCAGAAGACTTTGACGAGGCGACGATCTCAGTACTCGGAGCGCTCGCCAATCAAATTGCTACCGCTATTCAAAATGTCAGCCTTTTCGAATCATCTGACGTTAACCTGCACGAACTCAATCGCTTGTATCGTGCCAGTAGAGATATTGCACAAGAAAAAACGATCGACGGCATCCTCCAGACAACAAGTCAAATATTAAAAGATTCCCCTTTTATTGCAGCAATCTTTACCCCGAAAGGAAAAGGAGTGGGTATCTTCTCCCTTTCAGACTCCAAAAATGGAAAAACTCAAGCCAACCTGGCTGAATTCATAGATGTACCTTTGGCAAAGTTAGCAAACCACATCAAGATCGAAGGAGAGATCATCGATCTAAGCACGAAAACTCCCTTCCCCAAAGCCTTTATTGACATTCCCAGAGGGATTGGCTGTCAGGCAATCTCGCTATTGCCCATAAAGAATGGGGAATTTTTTGAAGCATTGGTCATGATCGGCACTCACAACAAAGAGCATCTAACAGAAGCAGCAATGCAACCTTATGTAAACTTAATCGAAATGATCGCTGTCACACTTGACCGGAATCAAGCATCAAAAACAACAGAAAGACGCCTCTCTGAATTAGAAGCTGTTTCAATCACAAATCAGGCAATTGCAGCCGCAAAAGATCTCAGCTCCTTATACCCGGCACTTCATGAGCAAGTACGCCAGGTTTTAGGAGATTATCCTTTTATTGTTGCTTTATATGATGAAGTTAGCAATACTGTAGATATTCCCTATGTATATGAAAACGGTGAGGTCGGAAGTATCACCCCCTTCCCCTTAGGTGAAGGCTTAACTTCAATAATCATTCGCACTGGGCAGCCCCTGATGATTGTTGAAGATACTGAAAAACGCTCCGCTGCTTTGGGCGCAAAGCTTGTCGGTGCTCCAGCAAAATCATGGCTCGGCTCCCCGTTACAAGTTCAAGGCAAAGTTATTGGAGCCATTATTGTCCAAGACCTTGAAAACGAACACAGCTTTGACGAAAATGCGCTTCGCTTTATCAACACACTAGCTGCGCAAGTATCTGGTGCTATCCTTAATGCACAATTGCTGGAAGAAAGCAATCAGAGAGCTATACAGCTAGAAAGTGCAGCAGAAATTGCCCGAGACATTAGTGGCTCGCTCCACCTAGACGAATTGTTAAATAACGCAGTCTCCATGATTCGGGAACGGTTTAATATCTATCATGCTTCGGTTTTTCTCGTCGACCCCTTTGGCGAGTACGCCATAATCCGTGAATCAACTGGCGAGGCAGGCGCACAGCTAAAAAGAAATGGGCACAAACTTGGCGTTGGCTCAAAATCCATCGTTGGCTATGTTTCCAGTCGCGGAGAAACACTTGTGATCGAAGATACCGACAAAGACGCAACCTATTATGCCAACCCTCTCTTGCCTGAAACACGAGCAGAAGCGGCTCTCCCGCTCAAGGTCGGTGAGCGAATCCTTGGCGTTTTAGATGTCCAAAGCCTTGAGCCCTATACTTTTTCAAAAGAACTTTTGCAGACTCTTGATATCATTGCGGATCAACTTGCAGTTGCAGTGATCAACACAGAGCTTTTTGCAGAAACTCAAGAACACCTCTCTCAGCACCGCCTTCTTCATCATATAACAACATCAGCCGCGTCCGGCACAACAATTGAAGAAGCACTCAGAAGCGCAGTACAAGGACTCCAAGTTTCTTTGGGTGGAGACCGTGTAGCTATTCTTCTTGTTGATAAAGCCCAAGAAAACCTTTTTGTTGGCGCTGCCATTGGGTACTCTGAAGAAGATGAAAAGATGATCGTTCCCATCGGGAGCGGCGTGACAGGTTGGGTCGCAAGAAATCAAAAGTTATTAAGAATTGATGATGCGCCTTCCGATCCGCGCTACCTCGCTGTAAGTGCAAACACACGCTCTGAGTTAGCAATCCCCCTCATCTTCAGGAAGGAATTACTAGGCGTTTTAAATGTAGAGAGCGAGCAAAGTGCCGCTTATAACGAGAGCGATGAAGAGATGCTCGGGACGCTCGCCGGTAGTCTTGCTGCCATTATTGCAAATGCTCGGCTGCTTCAACAGGTTCGCCGCCAAGCCGACCGTGAACGAATGCTCCGTGAAATCACAGGCAAAATACGCCGTTCAACAAATGTCCAGACGATCTTGGCTACTACAGCAACAGAGATATCAAAAGCCGTTGGCGCGCAACATGCTCAGATCAAAGTAGCTGTTGGCGAGGACTCGGAAATTGAGAGTGAGAATGAATAATCCTGAGAAAAAAACTACCTTTCTCCAAAAAATGATGCGGCGAACAGGCGGCTGGTATCTGCTTATTGTTGTGCTTATCACACAGTTTTTTTCAGGTTTTGGAGCAATCGCTGCAAACTACTCCATTCAAGTTAACGCTGAATTTTCACCAGGCGAATTAACAGCTTTAGCTAGATTTATAGGAGCAGGACTTCTGGTTGTCAATTTGCTGGCGCTTGGTATTATTTACGTCTCCCATGGCAGTGTACGAGAAAAACTTAATCGCTGGCAAAAAGAAAGAGAATACTCCCAAAGAAAAGATGACCTTCTCGTCTGGAATCAACTCACATCTCTTGCTTGGCGCTATAGTCTTTTTATTTTCATCGCCGGCATCTTTATTACAATACTTCCTGCAGTATTTTTTCAAGTAACTGTCCTGAAGATTACGCTCGACCAGATCATCTACACCCTCTTAGGGAGTTTTGCCGCACTCTTGGGTAGCTCAACACTTTCCCTCCTTCTTCTTGATCATTTTCTCAAGCCCGCTTACGAGGTCTTATACCCTCAAGAAGCCTCTGATGAATTACAGATCAGAACCAGAGGCATTAGCATCTCAATCAAGTTGCAAGCCGTTATTCTTGCCATAATTCTAACCAGCATTCTTTTGGTTGCCCCCATTGGCTATCATCAAACAGCAAAAGCCCTTGAGACAGGCGACCCATCTGTGCTGGGAGCAATGCAAGCGCAATCACTGGTTGTTGCTTTTTTGACCATTCTTTTTGGTGCTTTGCTTTCGGCATTATTTGCGCGGTCAGTATCTGCGCCTCTTCAAGAACTCGTTCAAACCTTTAATAAAATAGAAGGAGGCGACTTAAAACAAAGAGCAAGTATAACTACACCCGATGAAACGGGAGAGCTAACTGTCTATTTCAATCGCATGGTTTCCCGACTTGATGAGTTACAAGACGGTCTTGAATCGCAAATTGCGATGAGAACAGAGCAACTTGAAGCCACATCCGAAGTTGGGCGGGCTATTAGCTCGATTCTTGACCCTGATATTCTTATAAATGAAGTGGCTAACTTAATTACGGAACGTTTAGGATATTACTACGCAGCTATTTTCTTAATTTCTCCAGACGGACGCTGGGCAGAGCTTAAAAGCGCAACAGGCGAAGCTGGCAAAGAATTGCAAGCAAAAAAACATCGCCTTTCCATTGCTGGAAAAAGCATGGTAGGCTCCGCGATCAACTTAAGAGAAGCTCGAATAGCGCACGATGTTGGCTTGGAAGCTGTTCGTTTTGACAATCCCCTACTCCCCGATACACGCTCAGAAATCGCTCTCCCGCTCGTTGTTGGCGGAAATGTTTTGGGTGCCCTAGATGCACAATCAACGGAAGCAAATGCCTTTGACGAGAATGTTACCGAGACATTAGAGGCAATGGCAAATCAAGTAGCGATCGCTCTTCAAAACGCACACACTTTCCAAAAATCCCAACAAGCGTTAAAAGAAATTCGTGCCAGCCAGAAAATGCAACTTTCAAAAGCTTGGACCGACACGCTAGATTCCCAAGGAGATCTTGAATTTTTATTGGGCGAGAAGTCTCAGCTTGGCGACGCAGCTCTTAACGTCCCATTGGCATTGCGAGACCAGATTATTGGAGAGATCACGCTTGATAGTGGTTCAGATTGGTCGGCAGAAGATCAAGATTGGGTGGAGTCTGTTGCTACGCAAGCGGCTTTAGCTTTGGAAAATGCTCGTCTCCTTGAAGAAAGTCAACAGGTTGCTTTACAAGAAAGGCTTGTTGCTGAAATCACGAGCAAAATATGGTCATCCAATACAACAGATGGCATCTTGAAGATAGCACTCAAAGAATTAGGCAGTGCGTTAGGTGCCAGCGAAGCTATCATTGAGCTTGCTATTCCGGAAGATTTTGAAGAAGACTCAAGTAACGACATGGAGAATAAAAGCCATGGAGCATAAAGGGAGAATCGCGGTAAGGGATAGTATTCGTACCAAGCTATTGGTCTTGTTTCTTGGTCTTACAACAGTGACCCTGTTTGCCTCTGGCTACCTTGCTGTGAGCACATTATTTACGGCCTCAAGCAGTGCACAGCAGGTTGTCCAATCAGCGCTCAAAAAGCAAGCGGCTGATTTTATGGTGCAACTCGTCGAAAAAACCGCTCAACAGAATGATGCTATTCTGGAAACTGTTCATCAAGATGCGAATTATCTGGCCTTATATGCCAGCGATATTTTTACAAACTCAACGCAATTTCAACAAGCCACCATATGGCGTGTTGATGAGCATATGAACGTTGGCGGTGATGGTCAGTTTGCCAACGACGAGAATGATGTTGTTAGTGTTTATGTCCCTAATATGATCGCTATCAACGAAGAAGTTATTTCTAATTTGGAACTTGGTTCGCATCTTGACACCCTATTAAAATCATCCTTCGAAAGTAGTGAGAATATCACGGCTATTTATCTGGGTACAGAGGGTGAGATTACACGCTATTATCCTAATATTAATCTTGGAACAGCCCTGCCTCCCGACTTCAGAGTTTCCCAACGCCCTTGGTATACAAATGCTGTGGAAGAAAACCCTGATGGCTCGGTGGTATGGTCTGAAATTTACGAAGATGCGACCGGTCAAGGTTTGCTTGTCACCGCCGCTATCCCTGTATACCGCACAGACAATCTTATTGGTGTGATCGGCATTGATGTCTCCCTTGATGATATCGAAGCAACAGTGAAAAACACACAGGTTTTTGAAAACAGCTATACCTTTTTGATTGATGAGACAGGGCGAGCTATAGTGCTCCCCGAACAAGGTTATCTAGATATTTTCAATCAGAGCTTAGACAGCTTTGAAACAATTGCCAATTTAAAAGATAATGGCTCTGGTTTTGATCCTTTAATTGAAGCCATGTTGGCAAAAGAGACTGGGTTCAAAGAAATTCAAAACGATGATGACATTCTTTTTGTGGCTTATGCTCCGCTAAATATCACTGGCTGGAGCTTGGCAACTGTTGTGCCCGAATCGCAATTACTCGAGTCCGTTACTCTTTTGCAACAGGAATTGTCAGAAAACACCAGACAATTGGTTTTCACTCGGATATTGTCTTTAGGGCTATTTCTCTTGGCATTTACAATAATTATTGGAGTTTGGGCAACAAATCAACTTGTAAATCCTATACAAGAATTGGTTGCTGCCGTACAAAAAATTGGCACTGGAGATTGGACTAGCCCTTTACGCAGGATGCGTAAAGATGAAATTGGCGTGTTATCAAACACCTTTCAGAATGTTACAAACCAGCTACATAATACGTTGAATAGTCTCGAAGAACGCATTGACGAGCGTACTAAAGATCTCGAATATAAAGCCGTACAATTAGAAGCAGCATCTCAAGTTGCTCAGGATGCCCTTGCTTCACAGGATGTTAGGACTTTGCTACCTAAGGTAACTCAGCTGATCTCTGAGAGATTCGGTTACTATCACACAGGCATTTTCTTGCTTGATAGTAAAAGAGAATTTGCAATATTACAAGCAGCGTCATCAGAAGGGGGGCAACGTATGCTAGAGCGGGGCCACCAATTGCGGATTGGGAGTGAAGGGATTGTAGGCCTGACTGCTGTATCACAGCGGCCACATATTGCGTTGGATGTCGGAACCGACGCCGTATTTTTTGATAATCCCGAGCTACCCCAGACTCGCTCTGAGATAGCCCTACCTCTGCTCATTCAAGATAGCGTAATTGGTATTCTTGACATTCAATCTACAGAAGCTCAAGCCTTTGATCATCATGACCTTGAAATTTTTCAAACACTTGCAAATCAACTGGCCTTAGCCATCCAAAATGCCAGTCTGATTGAAGAAACACAAGCTCACCTTGCGCAATTAAAATATATTTCTGCTGAAAACGCACAAGAAGCATGGCGTGAGCGTCTGAAAAGCCAACATCATGGATTCAGATTTACCCCTCTTGGTATCAATACGCTGGAGAGATCAGAAGCACCTAAAACTGAAGAAGATACAGAAGATGTTGCCTTGCCCATCATCCTACGAAGCACAGCTATAGGGACTCTAACCTTAAAAAGAGCTTCGCGAGAGTGGACAAAAAAAGAGCAAGTTTTGATCGCTGACGTAGCAAATCAAATTGGTTTAGCGGTAGAAAACACCAGGCTTGTAGAAGAAACACGCGAGCAAGCAAATCGAGATCAACTTGTCTCTGGGTTTTCCTCCAAGCTGAGAGAAACACTTGATATGGACACTGTTGTAAAAACTGCAATTGAAGAAATGAGAAAAACATTTAATCTTGACGAAATAGAAGTACGGCTTAATCTACCAGAAGATAATGAGGTTGAAAACTAGGCAATGGAACCGTCCGTGACGATGCAAAACTTAAAACAATCATCATTAGAAGAATCAACCATTAGCAGGCAAACGCGCAATGCCTTTATCACTGCTCTTATTTTTACTGTAGCTGCTCTGATTAATTTTGTTGTTTCGCTCCAAATAAGCTTTACCACGAGAGCAGTTATTTCTTATCTAGACTCAGTTGTGGTTTTGATTTTTGTATTCCTTACCACTTTTAGTGCAATAGTTATTCGGAATGGCAAAAAGGAAAAGGGGATTTGGTTACTACTCATTTCTCTCGCACTCACTTTAGCCCTGCGCAATGCGCTTATAGCTGATCTGGATATAATTTTTAGTGTTTTGGTTGCCACAATAGTACCCTTCATTGGACTGCTCACACTAAAACCAAAGTTCTTTGCTCGAGTGCTGAGCTTAGGAATTTTCTCAAGCTCTTTTTATCTAATTTTCGATATTCTTGCTGCCCGCTATTTACCTCCTTATCGACAACTCTCAGAAAATATTGA
>Ga0233441_1002768_pt1 | contig 12488 bp, 11 predicted proteins | sample SI_123_September_4_FD_182781 | JGI IMG/M metagenome (GOLD analysis project Ga0233441, IMG submission 182781) | Seawater microbial communities from Saanich Inlet, British Columbia, Canada - SI_123_September2016_135_MG | ecosystem: Environmental > Aquatic > Marine > Inlet | place: Canada: British...
CTGTCTCAGGACCAAGCATTGCATCACGGGCAAGAGGGGCTCCGTGTCGGATGACCTGCTCGGCATTGCCATTTTTGATGCCTTCGGCTACTCCCTTACCATTTTGTATATAGGGATCGGCAACTTCTTTGACTGCTCTTTGCGTAGCTGGATCTTTTACGATCTTTTCGCCTTGCTGCAGGGCCTTGCCTCCCAATTCTTTACTGTATTGATAGGCCTCCCCGGCTTTTTCTTTTAGATTGCCTAACCAGCCTGAGGCATCTGCAAGCAGGACATGCGAGCTCTCGGAGTGGGCGCTGTTTTTGGATACATGAGCTTTTTCGGCAGACTGAGTCTGCTCGCTACGATCGGCCATATGCATATACCTGTGTGATAAGCGGGGGTGAGAAGAGCTTAAGCTTTCCCACCCCCGCTGTCAAGATGCAGCTAGACCACATTATTTATGCTGTGCAAGCTCGTTGCGATACCACTCGATGGTTTCTTTGAGGCCTTCGAGCAAGTCCTTTTTGGGTTGCCAGCCCAACAATTGCTTAGCCTTAGTGATGTCAGGCAGGCGACGTTTAGGATCGTCCACAGGCAGAGGCTTCTTGATGATTTCGCTTTGCGATCCTGTCAATTGTTTGACCAGGGTGGCGAGTTCAAAGACTGTCTTTTCTTCGGGATTGCCCAAATTAACTGGCAGATGGTGCTCGACTTCCATCAGACGCCTGATGCCTTCGACTAGATCGGAGACAAATTGAAAACTCCTGGTCTGCTGCCCTTCACCATATATGGTGAGCGGCTCTCCAGTGAGAGCCTGGCCGATAAAATTGGAGACGACCCGGCCATCATCGAGACGCAGTCTTGGACCGTAACAATTGAATATCCTGATGATACGCGTATCTAATTTGTGCTTATGGTGATAAGCCATGGTTATGGCTTCGGCAAAACGCTTAGCCTCGTCATATACGCCACGAGGACCGATAGGGTTGACATTGCCCCAATAAGTCTCAGGTTGCGGATGCAATTCGGGATCGCCGTAGACCTCGGATGTGGAAGCCAAAAAATATTTTGCTTTTTTGGCTAGTGCCAGGCCGAGAGTATTGTGAGTGCCTAGTGAGTTGACTTTGAGAGTCTCGATCGGCAAGAGCAGATAGTCCACAGGCGAAGCCGGTGAAGCAAAGTGGATGACCCAGTCGAGATCACCGACAATATGTATGTGATTGGAGACATTGTGGTGTATGTACTCAAATCTCGGATTGCTCGCATGTCTTTGGATATTGCGATAATTGCCCGTGATGAGATTGTCCATCACAACCACATCATGACCTTCGGACATGAGACGATCGGTCAGATGACTGCCAATAAAACCGGCACCACCGGTGATGAGTATCCTCAACGTCCGACTCCTCTATATGTCATTCCGGCTTGAGTTACTTCTTCTTCGGAAAGCGCATTGCGGCCGTCGATGAGCAAGGGCCAACGCATGCATTTAGCCACTTCCTTCCAGTGTAGATGTTTAAAATCATCCCACTCCGTGACCAGCACCAGAGCATCGCAGTCGGTGGCAAGCTCATTTATATCCTGGCAATAGACGATGTCCAGATTGGGATTGAGGGCCTGGCAACGTTCGTTGGATACAGGATCCATCGCCTTAACAGAGGCCCCCATCTTGAGCAATTGATAAGCGATAGTGAGAGCCGGCGCATCGCGCAAGTCATCGGTATTTGGTTTAAAAGAAAGGCCCATCAATCCAACTGTGCGACCTTTGAGGATCTTGAGCTCTTCTTGAAGTTTCTTGATGACGGTAAGACGCTGTCTTTCGTTGACGGCAACCGTTGCTTCCAAAAGCGGAGTTGGATAGCTGTACTCCTTAGCTACCTGCATCAAGGCGCTGACATCTTTGCCAAAGCAGCTACCGCCCCAACCGACACCAGCATTTAAAAACGCTTTGCCAATCCGATAATCTAGACCGATACCTTGAGCCACCTGCTTCACGTCTGCTCCGACTTTTTCGCAAAGGCCAGCGATCTCGTTGCTGAAAGAGATTTTCATAGCAAGAAAGGCATTGGCCGAATATTTGATCAATTCGGCTGATGCAAGATCGGTGATGACAAAGGGGACTTCTTGAAAGCCTTTGGGGCGCGGGGCAAATGATGGTGGATCAAAGGTTTGATCGATGATCGGTTTGTACAGATTTTTCATCACGGCCACAGCATTTTCATCGGTGGAGCCGACGACGATGCGGTCAGGATAGAAAGAGTCGGTGATGGCAGAGCCCTCACGCAAAAATTCGGGATTGGAGACGACGACAAAACTCGGAGACTCCATGCGTGTGGATCGAGCCGGTACAGGCTGTGAATTGGCGACGCCCTGGCTGACGAGCATCTCGACCCAGTTGCCAGACCCCACGGGGACCGTTGATTTGTTGACGACAATGCGCCTTTTTGTGCCATCCATGGCGCTGCCGATTGCTCGTGCCACTACCATGACCTGAGATAGATCCGGCTCGCCATTTGGCAGACTGGGCGTTCCCACAGCAATAAAAATGATCTGCGCCTTTTTGACTGACTCTTCGAGTTTGTCGCTGAATGTCAAAAAGCCAGAATCGATACCGACTTTGACAAATTCTTGCAAACCTGGCTCGAAGAAAGGCACGATGCCTTGAGAAAGCGAGTTTAACCTTTCGGGGTTAGATTCGACGGCAATCACCTGATTGCCAAGATAAGCCAAACAGGCGCTCGTGACCAGACCAACATAGCCGGCACCGATGACACAAATATCCACTTAAGCCAATACCTTTATAAAGAACCGGGAGTCCAGATTATGATAGCCTCTCAGTTCACAACAAACCTTATATTTATCTTTGAAGGCGGCAAATTGTCCAAATCTCCTCTCCTATCATTTGTAGATACCATTGCCAGGCTCAGGGCGCCAGACGGTTGTCCCTGGGATAGAGAGCAGACGCACGAGACCCTGGCCAAATACTTGCTCGAAGAAAGCTATGAAGTCCTCGAGGCTATCCACGAACAAGACCCATCCAAGCTGCAAGAAGAATTGGGCGACCTATTGCTGCAAATCGTGCTCAATGCACAAGTCGCAAAAGACATGGGCACCTTTGATATCGATGATGTGGCTCGCGGTATAGATGAAAAAATGATCAGGCGCCACCCGCATGTATTTGCACGGGACGAGCAAAACAAAGATAGCGACAGCCAGGCTGTAGTGGCACGCTGGGAGGAGATCAAAAAGAAAGAGAAAGAACATTTGCAAAAAGACGGAGAGTCAGTGCTAGATGGCGTGCCTAGGCATATGCCCGCCCTCATGCAGGCTCTAAAAATCTCTCAAAAAGCAGTGCGAGAAGGCTTTGAATGGGCGCAAGAAAAAGATGTCTGGGAAAAATTGTATTCAGAGATGAGGGAAACCCAGGCAGCAATTGAAAAGATGAGCGCAAGCAACACGCCAGGCAATAAACAAGAAATTGCCCTGGAGATTGGAGACATGCTGTTTTGCATCGTCAATATCGCCCGATGGCACGATCTCGAACCAGAAGAATGCTTGATCAAGACTATGGAAAAGTTTAAAAGACGCTTTAAGCACATGGAAGACCACAAGCCCAAACCACTGCGAGAGCTCAGTCTTGAAGAGTGGGATGTATTATGGGAAAGCGCAAAAAAAAATCAGAGCAAAACGTAGATCAAATCAATTGGGCTCGGGCTTGGTCTCGACACCGTTTACACCGACAGCCACCTTTTGTTTTTGAGCCGCTAGCTCTCTCAACTTTTCGGGAGGGAGATTTTTGTTGACTTTGAGCGGCACCGAATTATCCAAACCAAGATCTATGTATTCTAGTTTTTCTTTTATAGGCTCGACTGCCGGCAGCACCGACACCAGACGCCCAAGCCTGCGGGTCAAACTGGCATCAGGTATGCCCAATTTGAGAGTCAGATCTCCATTTGCAACTCTAACATCAAAGGGTTGCCTCATATCGATAGCATCTACAGTGCGGCCTGTTTGCCCAGCAATGTAATTGGCCCAGCTAGCCCACTGCACGACTTGCTTTTGCGTCAATTTGAGGGTGGGCTGACCATAAATGATCATATGGGGTCTGTCTACATTGGGAAATTCGGATACAGGTATGAACCGTCCTGATTGTGCGATCACGGCCTGGATGGGCTCTCCGGGAGCACGAGCATAACTGGCCCAGGGATATTCTTCGAGTATGTCGACGATCAGACGAGGCTGGGGAAGGGCATACCTGCGGACAAAGGCATGACGAACAGCCTTGAGTGAGGTCAACCGGCTCTGCAAAACCTGAGGATCGAGTTTGTATACAGCTACATCGGTCGAACCCTTTAATGCCTTTACCACCTGAGCGGTAGTCACGACGTGATTGCCCTTGACCTCGATCTGTGATTCCTGGCCATGCATTGCCCAGGGCAGATGAGTAAAGCAAGCTGCGCCGCTAAAAAAGAGCACCATCAATAAGAGAAACCGGAGCATCTGACGGCGAGTACGGGCTCGTCTCGTAGCCTTGCGCATCTTGCGCCTGCTCTTCATCCATGTCCGTCGCTGATCAGCCTCGAGCACTCTACTCACGAGATCGCCTCGCAAAAATCATGATTGGAATCGAAAGAAGAAAGGCTGCCACCAGATACGACACTGCGATCAGCACCGGGATATATACAAAACACCCCTTGTGCTACCACTTGCGCCCACCCTCTAAGCTCAACAGGTCCATCATCTCGGGACCATGATACATCGAGCAGTCCCCCTGGAAGAATAACACGACTGGAGCGATTTAGAATGCCCTGTTTTATGCCACCGACCACGACGGCACATGCTCCTGAGGCACAAGCCAGAGTCGGACCGCACCCTCTCTCGACGACCAGCATGCGCACGCAATCCGATAAGCCTGTCTCGACAGCGGCAAACTCGATATTGGCGCCACTAGGAAAAATAGTCTCATCTTTTGCAAGATCTAGTGCCAGACTATGCAGATCGGCAGGAAAGCAAGCCGGAAAATCCTTGCTACCGGCTAGGACATTGCCACGCTCATCTACGATGTCCTTGACCGACATCCAATAATCGGCAAAAACAGCCCCAGGCAAGAATAAGACATAATGAGGGTTACCGAGATCGATCAGATGTCCTGTCGCCTTGCCATCTGCAAAAATCCTGGCAATAGTGGCAAGAGATTGATTGGAAAGCTGGGCAAATTGATCCAAAGAGACTTGCCTACAAGTCGCCGGGGCCTCGAGCTTGATGAGCACATCATAAATAGATGAGTCAGGCTCATTATCGCCGACTCCCCTTGCCTCCACTTCTACAGGACCGCAGGCAGTGGCCACCTTAAATGATCTGGCTTCCTGGCCGTCCATGATGCAAAAACCAGCAAAACACCTGAGACCATTACCGCACATGGCGCTATAGCTACCATCCGAATTGATATAAATCCAGGTCTCCTCACAAAAATCCAGATCGGGATAGTCGATGGTCAGAGCGCAATGTTTATGAGCAGGCGCATCGAGCCGTATGATAAGACCATCCGCTCCAAGCCCAAAACGACGATCGCAGACTGATTTAGCCAGAGTCGACAAAAGAGTACTCGTTTGCCGTGGATCACTGCTAGAGTTGCCGTTTTTGTCAAATATCCAGTCGAGGTCGCTAGATCGAGCCATAACAAAGTCATTGCCTCGACCATGCATTTTGACAAAAGGCATAGGTCGCGTCTTTTTATCTGATTGAGACTTTCCGTGCAAGATAGGTACTCTCTCTGGACTGTCTGATTATATCTCAGAAAGAAGCCCTCCCTTGACAAGGTTAGAGAAAATAGATTTTGAGTTAGGATTAAGGCCGTCGACACCCGGCCATCACCGGCAATACAAGAAAGACCTCTATGAAAGCCTATATATCAGTAGATCTCGAGGGCGTAAACGGCGTAATTCATTCTAGCCAGACCCAACCCAATGAGCCCGGTTATTTGCGCTCACTCGACTTAATGCACCAGGAGACAAACGCAGTCATCGAGGGCTTGCTCGAAGCTGGTTGTGACGAGATCTTGATCAACGATTCGCACTGGGATATGCGCAATCTCCAGCATGAAAAACTCCTGCAGCATCCTGGAGTGATGGTGCGCAGCGGCTGGCAAAAGCCATTTTCGATGGTGTCCGGTATCGACAAAGCGCCAGATCGTGCAGACTTTGCCATTTTTCTCGGCTATCACGCCAGAGCTGGTCATGAACACGGGGTTTTGAGCCACACTTATCGCGCTCAAATCTTTTACGAGGTCAAGCTCAATGACTTGCCCGCTGGAGAAACTCTTTTAAATGCCGCTCTAGCAGGATATTTTGATGTGCCAGTCGCACTTTTGTGTGGAGATGACACAGTCTGCAAGGAAGCAACCGATCAACTCGGGCCCATCCTGACAGCCTGCGTAAAGACAGCAGTATCAAGATATTCGGCCATCTTTCCCTCACACAAAGAAACGCTTTCACTCTTGAAAGCAAAGGCGAAAGAAGCCGCCAGCAATAAAAAATATTGGCAGGTGTTTAAGCCCAAGACTCCGTGCAAACTGGAGATATCGTTTTTTGATCCATCCATGGCTGATGCCGCCGAGTTGATACCCCAGATCAAACGCATTGGAGCCCGTACTATAGTCATAGAAGGTCAGGATTATAGTCAGATCTTTCGCTTGATGCTGGCAGTCGGAGCCCTTGGCGCCTCGCGCAAAGACCCCTATTTTTAACAAAGATTAATTTTGAAAGCATTTCTCTGCCATAAGGAGAGAGCAAGCTTTCGATCGGGTATCAAAGAAATACGGAGATGTATTTGTTTCTCCCAAAGATACCGCGGCTTGGGTCGCGGAGCTTTCGCATGGACTTTTGACCTGATTCTGACCTGTATAAGAGCGTGGGAGTGTAATAGATGCATTTGTTCAATTCTTCGTATCAGAGCATTTCATTTAGGCAGCAGATCATCTCCTGTAATCAGTCCTATCCCTGCCCACGATGCAATTGCGGCATACTGGAGACCTATGGTTTGACCGAGACTCTGCAATGCAGCTCCTGCCAGCGCAACTTTGTCGCGCTCAGAGGAGGTCGTTATCTGCATCCGGCCAACTCGATGGGAGTAAAGATCGCACCGACTTTCTGGTGGGACGGTCTCCGTTGGCATTGGGCCGGCACCACGGCCAGTACCCGCCAGGTAGCAGTCATGTTTATGCTTTTGGCTACACCTTTGATGGCTCTTGCGCTGGGATATCAAAACAATCTTTTTAGAGGGGCTCCAGATTGGCTCAATCTCCCACTGGCCATGGCAGCTGCCAGTCTCTTGGGCATGCAGGCACTATACTTTTTTTGCTGGGATTTTGACTTTGTCGCTCGCCGCAGGCCGCGCGCCAGACAACAACAAGTATCCGAGCCATAAAGCTTAACTACCAGCCAGGGCAAATAGATTATGCTTAATTGCAGCCTTTCGTGAAAGGCTGCAATCTTTTTTACACGGGGTGCGACGTGCACACAGAACACTATCCGGTGATGCTGGAAGAAGTGATCGAAGCTCTGGCGATCAAGCCAGGCAGAACATATGTAGATGCGACGGCCGGGGCTGGAGGACATCTCAGAGCCATAGCCGATAAACTGGCTGGCCAGGGCAGACTGATCGGCATCGATCAGGATCTCGACTCCCTGAGCAAACTGGAAAGTCGGTTTCCTGATGCGACCTTGATCCATGACAATTTTGCTAATCTCAAATCGGCTCTGGCAGCAAGAGATATCCACACTATAGATGGTGGCATCCTCGCCGACCTGGGCGTTTCCTCCATGCAGATCGATCAAGGTGAGAGGGGTTTCAGCTTTCAAAAGCAAGGACCTTTAGACATGCGGATGGATAGGACACAGAGCCTGACAGCGCAAGAGATAGTCAATACGTGGTCCGAAGACGACATCGCCGATATCATCTATAAATATGGTGAAGAACGTTACGGTCGCGCAATAGCTCGCAATATATGCAAATCACGCCCGATAGATAGCACACTACAACTCGCCGAGATCGTGACTAGAAGCGTGAGATGGAGCGAGGGCAAGAGTGCTGATAAAAATAAGAAAAAAATATATCAGTCAAAGAAAGACGCAGAGCATGGTGGTGCAGGCGGTGCCGAACAAAGTCGCAGACATTCGAGTATTCATCCAGCCACACGGACCTTTCAAGCGCTCCGGATGGCAGTTAACGCAGAGCTTTCCAGTCTTGAGATTTTTTTACGAGACGCATTAAACTTGCTTTCGCCAGGCGCTCGAATGGTGCTTATAACTTTTCATAGTCTCGAAGATCGCATCGTAAAACAATTTTTTAGAGAGGCCGCAAACCCCTGTACATGCCCACCTCGAGCCCCAATGTGCATCTGCAATAAAGCGAGCCAACTACTGATAATAAACCGCAAACCAGTGACTGCTTGCGAAAAAGAATTACTTGCCAACATACGTAGTCGTAGTGCTAAACTACGTGCAGGCGAAAAGCTGATTTAGAGGTATATATGGTAAACACCCTCCCGAGACGTCGAGCAAGCGAGCCAGCTGGTTCCTATGTATACGCAGCTCCTCAGCAAAACAAACCTCGCCTCGTCACGGTCGAGCAGAGAGATGCCAAGCGCCAGCAACGCAAGACTCCCGTCCTCGTACAAGTCAATCGCGCCTTGCAGGCCGCACTCATCGCCATGTGCGGAGTGGCCATCCTTGGTTATGGTTTTGACGTGGCTGATAGCAATAAGGTCGGCAAGGCTCAAGAGCAAGTACGTCGCCTATCCGAACAAAACTCCGAGTTATCTTCTAACTTGCTTAAGGTCGTTTCATATCAAGGATTGCAAGATGGTCTCGTCGGCAAGTCCGGTTTGAGAGTCCCCGAAGAAGTCAAGATAGTCCCCGAAGTTTCGGCTCCCAAATTGATAGTCTTCAAACCAGCTAAGCACCATCTCCCCTTGATGTCCAGCTATTAAGATATATTGCCTGTTTTTTTGCTGAGGTCCTCGATACTTGTCACGAGATTTGATGGATCGTCCAGAACGCCCGACTTTAGTCAGAAACAATAGTCGATCGCAGCGTCGTAAGCCGAGGTCACCACTATTTCGTTTGCGCATGTGGCAAACGTTTCTCGGCCTCGGTGCCCTCGCCATCATTGGCAGACTTTATTATTTGCAGATACTCCAGGGCCCTTCCCTGGTGGAAAAAGCCCAAAAACAAAGACAACAGCACAATATGCTGGTGCACAGAGGCGCGATTATCGACAATCGAGGATTGCCCCTGGCCATTGATACCACCAGATACGATATCTATGTGCATACAAAATTGCTAAAGCAATCAAAAGAAGAATCGGCTCAAACACTAGCAAGCATAACTAGAGAGCCATACGAAAAGATCCTCAAGCTTTTAAACTCACGCCATCCAGTCGTCACTATCGCTCGCCACCTCGATCGCGAAGCCGTGGACAAATTGCAGGCTCTCAACTGGACTGGCGTAGACATTGTTTCTAAGCCCTTTAGACAATATCCAGAAGGCCATATGCTCGGACACATCCTTGGCTTTACCGATGTCGAAGGCAAGGGACAAGGTGGGGTCGAGCAAGCAGAGCAAAATCTGCTCAATGATACCGGAGATATACCAAAGCCGCAGCTCGACGGTCAGGGCCGTACGATCCTGATGCCCAGCAAAAACAAAGAACAATCCTGGGACATCACGCCACCGCTTGGTCGCCATGTGCAATTGACCATCGATAACTATCTCCAGCATCTGGCAGAAAAAGAATTGAACGCCATGTGCAGACACTCATCTGCTCTTAAAGGAGCAGTCATACTGGCCGATCCTACTAATGGCGAAATACTAGCCTGGGCAAACTATCCGCCTTTCGACCCCAACAACTACAACAAATATGCCTACGAAGTGATGAAAAACTGGTCGATGGTCGACGTCTACCAGCCGGGATCTACATTTAAGATCCTCACTGTAGCTTCAGGACTCGAAACCGGCGCCATCAAACCCAATACCACCTGGTACGATTCGGGCTCTATCACCGTAGGCAATCGCACAATCCGCAACCATGATGGCGGATATGGCCGCATTGGCATCAAAGAGCTCTTCATTCACTCTTCCAATATTGCTTCGGCCATCATCGGTATGACCATGACTCCCAAACAGTTTCATACCAAGCTTACCGAGTTTGGCTTTGGTAAACCGACTGGCGTTGGTCTACCTGGCGAGTCCGGCGGCATCTTATCCAACTACAAAACCTGGAAGCCCATCGACCAGGCCACCACTGGTTTTGGCCAGGGGGCCATCGCTGTGACGCCTTTGCAATTGATTGCCGCTGTAGGCGCTGTAGCCAATAATGGCACTTGGGTACAACCACATATAGTGCGCCGTGTTTTTGATCCACGCACCAATGTCACCGAAAAATGGGTCGAACCAAAGAAACGCAGGGTCATTTCGCCCGAAGTCGCTAAACTGGTCTCACGCCTCCTAGCCGAAAACATTGCCGAAGGCACGCAGATAGCCGGTCAGGTCCCTGGCTACCGGGTCGCGGGCAAGACAGGTACGGCGCAAAAAGTATCTGCCTCTGGACGTGGTTATATTGCAGGTGCCACCATTGCCTCATTTATAGGCTTTCTGCCTGCATCCAATCCTCAATTGATATGCATCGCCGTTATCGATAGTCCTCAGACCGATGGACGCTGGGGCAATACCGTAGCCGGTCCGGTCTTTAACGCCGTTACCCTAGAAGCGGCTCGCTATCTAAACATCCCTGCGGATTATGTTTTTAATCCCAATGACAAAAACCAAAAAATCAAATCCGTAGTACCACCCTCGGTTAAATACGCAGCCGAGCTAGCCGGCAAGACCGATAGTGTCCACGCCCCATCCCATTAAAGCAAACGACAAGCCAGATCCAGCGATAACCCAGAAGCCTGGGCTCGGCAAGACTTTTTCGCTTGTGGCGCTGGTGGGACTAGCCTCTAAGTTTGCTGGACTCGTAAGAGACCAGGTAGTCCTCACTACATTTGGTGCCACGCATGGGCCGATTGCCGATGCCTACAATTTTGCGGCGGCTTTCACCCGTGATGTATTGGTGCTCTACGGTGGATTAGGCGGGCCTTTTCACTCTTGTGCAGTGACTATACTCGCTTCCGAAAAGGATCGGGACCAAAAAGAGACAACGGCATTGATGCTGCAATTGCTCTTATGGACAGCCATAGTCATGGGATCGATCAGCGCCCTGGTTTATCTCTACGCAGAGCCATTGGTTGCTTTTTTTACGCCAGATTTAGAACAGATACAGGCAAACAGGCAGGCGATCCAGCACTGGCTTGGCCAGGACATTGCCCGTACCTTCATGCCGGACTCGAGATTGGCTCTGGACGAAACTGCCAGACTTGTTTTGAGGCACGAAACCATCCAGCAATTGCGTATCATGACGCCAATGATCATGCTGGCAGGATTGGTAGGCACAGGCTGCGGTATTTCCAATGTCTTCAAAGAGCTCTTTTGGCCTAGTTTTTCTCCTGCCATAGCCTCTCTCGCCATTATCATCGCTGTTTTGGGCTTTCCCCAGTACGGAGGGGCGGCTTTGGCCACCGGCACTCTTGTGGGCGGTATTGGACAGCTCCTGGTCCAGATCCCCGGCATGATGCGTGCACATCCTGACCGTTCCATGCTGTCTTTTTCACTCTTAACCAGGATAAGGCCAGGTACCCGCGAATATTTGGCCATGCTTGGTCCGGCATTTATGGGCACAGCGATCGGGCAGTTGACCTCATATGTTGACATGGCCTTTGCCAGCAACCTCGCCCAGGGCTCATGGACAGTGATAGCTAATGCTAATCGCTTAATCCAGTTGCCTGTGGGAGTCCTGCTGACCGCGATGCTAGTGCCCATCCTGCCCCGCTTTACCGAACAAGTAATCGAAAGCCGAGTAGACGATCTAAAAAAAGAATTGCGCAAGGCCGTAAAAATCCTCTGGTTTTTATCCCTTCCTATTGCGGCTTTGCTCTTTGTCCTGGGCAAACCAATAGTCCAGCTCTTGTTTGAGCATCGCAACTTTTCGGCCAAAGATACGGATCTATTTGTGACAGTGCTCTACTGCTTTACACCTTACATGTTTTTTTACGTAGCTCGGGATCTTTTGGTTAGAGTCTTTTTTGCTCATAAAGACTTCAAGACTCCATACAAGATCGGCTTAATGGCCATATTTACCAAACTGCTCCTCAATTGGCTGTTGATCATGCAGCTCAGACTCGAAGTTGCTGGCCTGGCCATGGCTACTACAATCATGACCGTGGTCAATATGTCTTGGCTGATCTTTTTATTGAGACGAAAGATAGGCAATCTCGGTCTTACCAGATTGGTAAAACCAACATCGATCATGCTCGCTGCGACTCTCGCTTGCGGAGCAGCGGCATATTATCCAGCCCAGATCGGTCCATGGCTTGCACCATATGCAATACCGTATCGGGCTCATGGCGG
>Ga0233441_1002779_pt1 | contig 12465 bp, 6 predicted proteins | sample SI_123_September_4_FD_182781 | JGI IMG/M metagenome (GOLD analysis project Ga0233441, IMG submission 182781) | Seawater microbial communities from Saanich Inlet, British Columbia, Canada - SI_123_September2016_135_MG | ecosystem: Environmental > Aquatic > Marine > Inlet | place: Canada: British...
TGTAAGTTCAATCTGAACCTGTTCTTTCATACTCGCGATTAATTCGAGATGATTCAGAATCAGGTGGCTTTTGGTCACAATATGGATCATCCATTTATTGCCATTTAGCCAATGCCTTTGGAATACTTCCAAAACCTCTTTCATGAGGTCGCGCCCAAGTTGATCATCCATCACACGAATTGCTTGAGGGAGATACCCTTCAGTTGCAGAATTCACCTGTACTCTTTTTAAATGTTGAGGGAGCCAGCGTAAGTTACCTAATTCTTGATCTAGCTTATCAGGTAACCAGGCTTTGATTATGATTTCCTTGCCAAATTCTGCCAGCTTATTAAATGGAAATTCCTGTAAATAGCAATAGTTACAACCAAAGAGGCACCCAATAGTTGTGTTTAAAGTAAATGGATAATTGGATGTGTCGATTGATTCCTGCTTTGTGAGTGCGGATCCGACTTTATCCTGAATAATAATTCTTTGAGCCAAAATGACTATTTCCCCCCAAAATTGATACGATTATAAAGGCTTAAACCTGAAGTTCTATTTTACAGCCACTCTCGCCATTAAAGAGGAGCAGGGTGGTGTTCGAAATTGAATACTGGCATTTATTCTCTCAAGTTGTCCTCTTAATTCTCTTCAAAACTCCGTTTGATCAGTGGCTTGGCTTTCTCCAAATCTTCCATCGAAAGGATCTTCAATTCAAGATCCCCTGTTCCCTGATGCCCAACCCTTCGAAGATCTGAGCTAAAGTCCTTTTCTAAATCTACAGTGTCTGGATTGAGATTCAAGTAGAAATACAACGATCCTTTAGTTGGAGCACACTGGACAGTTACGAAGTTCTTCATCCTACGAAAAGCTATATAATATTTAAGCTCTTTCTCGAGAACATCGTCGCCAAGATCTAGCATGTACTCCCGGGCTTCTTCGTATATACCTTTCACCTCATCTGACAGCTGCGCCATATACTCAGTAATTGTTTTATACTGAACCTTTGCTCCTTTGGCTGTTTTAGTTGGACTATCATCCAAGGATAAAGGGTCAGTCGAGACTGCATTGACCAGATTGAGCGCTAGAAAGCCATCGGGATAATGAATGTATTGGATTAATTCAATGTTTCGATTGATCTGTTGAACGGCATGCGCGTCGTATTTATTGAAATCTTGTGCTATACAGAGTAGACGAGGACCAGTCCAGTCGACAGAATCAACCACCTCTTGGCCATATTTCTTAAGAATTAGCATCTCAAACTCGGCTTTGTGATCTAATAGCCAATCCAAATAGTAAAGTCCCTGGTTAATCACATTTGCATTCGCATTTCGCTTATACTCAATGATCACAGGACAACCATTCTCATCCAAAGCCAGCGAGTCAATCCGACCTGCGTGATTCTTACCTGTAGAATGCTCAGAAGCAACAAATCTCATTTTAAGCATCACATCCATATGCTTTTCCATGACGTCTTGTAAGTCTTTTTCCAATTTGAAGGGAGTCCCAGACAAATTTGTCGCTTTGGATCCCTGCACTTGGAATAGTTTTATATCACTCATGTTTGTCCTTTAAATTCGAATCACGCCGCCAAAGCATTGCTGTTTATCTGTTCAATTATTTTACGAACTCTAACCACATCTGCATCATCAAATACACCCATTAAGCCCTGATCGTGAATATCTGTGAAGGGTGGCTCGAAAAGTACTGTCATTCCCACCGTACCATTGATGGTCAGATGTGAGATAATCTGATTTATAAAGCGCATCTGATCTGCCTTCAGACTCCCCTTCTGCAAGAAGGATGAGAAAGCTTCCTGGGCTGCCTTTTGATCCAAGCCGATGAGACTACGAATGAAATATCCCAGGGGTTGTTCGCCGTATTCCTTAATGAAATCATCCTTTGTTCCCCGCTCATCACTAAACAACATCTTTTCAAGGGCTGCAATATCCTCCGATGTAATGGGGATGTTTTGAGTCAACTTTTGAATCGTGGAATGAGTTCTGTTCTTTTTGATGTAAGCCTCCACCCTATCCCGATAGCCCTGTAACTGAACGTGGGTATCAATGATATTCCTTGGCTGGATTCCAGCGACATCAATTTCATCTTCAAAGTGGGTGTAAACATTGACCTGTTGGTCTCTATCTAGAAACTTGATCAAGTCCCTCAAGTCTTGACGCACTCCTTCCAGCAGCTTTACATCTGCTGCTTGCCAAAATACATCCGTTTGCAATTTGATTAGCAAATCTAAATGGGCATTGACTGCGGGGATATTCTGCTTTTTCATCAGAGCTTTCGACGTTGCAGCTACATTCTGAGCATAGCGTTCGAATGATTTGGATCCTGACAATAGAGAGATCTGGAACCCCAGCATGAGCACATCAAAGCGACGAGCTAACTCATCGTCCTTGGGATCTGGGACTTCCAGGTGGGACAAATGCTCCTTGATATCAACCCAGTCCCCCTTTGAGATATTCTCCCAGCGATCACGATGATGATACTCTGTCACGTATCGCAGTTCTTTTCGCACCTCGAATCGGTCTCGATCTAATCCTGAGACAATAGTATAAAGCTCATCGATATACTGTTTTTGAATCTCTAATTCATTTTCACTGGAATACGTTTTCTCCCTGAGCAACAAGGCTACTTCCAGTTTGCCCTCAAATGTTCTCTGGGTCAAACTTTTCATGGGCGTTGTGACTAATCCATCGGGATTTGCATCAAAGAATTCAAAGTTCTGGCAATAGTCAAAGATAAGGAAGTGAGTTTTATCCACACCGGGACCTAATAGATCAGGACACAGACGGGTACCTCTACCGATCATCTGCCAAAACTTGGATGCTGACTTGACCAGCTTGAAGAAGACCAGATTCACAACCCGGGGAGCATCAATACCGGTGTCCATCATATCAACCGAAACTGCAATTTGCGGATCTTTTTCAACATGGTGATCCACAAAGATTTCTAGCAGATCCTGAGCTTTGGTCTCATAGTTATCGATGACTCTGAGGAATTTGCCTGAGTATTGGGGATAATTTTTATTGAAGCGTTCTTCAATGAAAACAGCGTGCTTATGATTCTTGGCGAAAATGATAGTCTTACCCAGCTTATCACCGCCTTCAACTTTGATCCCATCGGTCATCAGGTGGTCTAAGACCTTGTCAACGGTATCGGTGTTGAACAGCCAACGATTTAAGGCTTCAGATCCAATTTCATCGGGTGCCTCACCTGCAGTAGGATCACCAAACTTTTCTTCGTACTCCTGCTTCTCCTTTGGGCTCAGCTCATTGTATTTGATACCCTCTCGCTGGAATTTCACAGGAACCGACACACCTTTTGGTGGGACTAAATGCCCTTCCCGAACCGCTTCGTCTAATTCATAGGCTGCAGTGGGATTATCATCTTCTATCTCAAATAAGGTATAGGTATTGTGATCAATATCTTTCTTGGGGGTAGCAGTTAAACCAATCAACAAGCAATCGAAATAGTCAAAAATAGCCTTGTACTTCTGATAGACTGAACGATGGGCCTCATCAATGATGATCAGATCAAAATGACCCACACCGTAAAAACGAACATCCTGCCGCCGGACCCCGTCAATCTTATTCATGATGCTGGGATAGGTAGAAAATACCAGGCGGGTGCTGCTGTCTTCTTTCTCCTTGGTCAGATCGATGGATGATATATTGGGTAGATGCTTTCCAAATGCGTTCTTCGCCTGTGTGACCAGTGCATTCCGGTCGGCCAGAAATAAGACCCGCTTGACCCAATTACTTTTGGTGAGCATATCCACGATGGCCGCTGAAACTCGGGTTTTTCCAGTCCCCGTAGCCATGACCAGCAAACTCTTGCGAGCCTTGCCCACCATTGAGCCTTGGGGATTATCAGTGACAAAGTGTTCGGCAACTCTTTGAATGGCTTCCAGTTGATAAGGTCTATCAACAATATTGGTGTTGACCTGAAATGTCCTGGGGTCCTTGCGAGTTTTTCGACGGTCAATATGCAGTTGGAGTTCATTCTTTGTATAAAATCCCTGGACCTGACGCTCGATATAGAATTGATCATCCCAAATGAAGGATTCAAATCCATTGGTATAAAAGATAATGGGTCGCTGACCATGCATCTGCTCCAGACAGTTGGCATAGAGTTCTGCCTGATGCCGACCTTTGTGTGCATCAGCCATGGTTTTCTTGGCTTCAATTACAGCGAGAGGTAAACCATTGTCACCCCAGAGAACGTAGTCTGCATAACCAAGACCTGATGGATTAACCGTGATGGGCATCCCAATCACCTCATACTCTATTTCACGGTCAGGTTCAAGATTGTCCCAGCCTGCTTCCTTGAGGGCAATATCGATATACAACTTGCGAGTCTGTGCTTCAGAGATTGGTGCAGGTAGGGATTGCTGAACCAGACCGGACTGTTTACGCTGGGCTCGAAGATGTTTATAGGCGTGTCTTTGCTTTTTAAGTTGGGTTTCCAGGACTTCATTTTGTTTGGCCTGCTCTTCCAGGGCAGTCTGAGCTTGGCGGGCTTCCAGGTTCTTTCGTTCCAGTTGTTGGCTAAGTTTTTCCAGAACTGCCTTGGACTTTTCTGCGACATTCCCATCGGGGAGGAGAGATTCATCAAATGTGGGGACGTTGGGGACCTCCGCGGTATAATGCAGAGTCATGAAGCTGACTAAACGGTATAGATGTCTGATGCAGGTTAATGATTCACCTGAGGTGATGCGTTTGCCATGGGCAGCAGCGTTACCAATGCGCCTGATCAGATCGATTTCCTGAAACATATCGGGATCAATCAGTTGCCTGAGATTATGTGTATGTATCAAAGCATTAAGGTTTTTATCCCAAGGAGTTTCTAGATCAGGGTCATTGTCGTAGAGCCAACGAATGGCGACCTCAAGGGCAGAGCGAGCCAGAATAGCTGAAGCTTTGGGAGAAATTAGAGCTAGTGATTCAGCTTCTACAGCATCCTGGTAGAGATTGGGATAATTCTGCTGTATAAAACTGAAATTACTCAATTGGTAAGCTCACCTTTAAAGGCCTTTTGGAGTAGGCTGGCGAAGAGAAATTCCGATTTAGAGAGACTATTTTGAGCTGTTGTTATTTGGGATTCAATCTCCCGAGCATACTCAGCATATTGGTTTTGGAGTTCGAGTGGTGGTAGTTTCAATCTCAGATTCTTAATTATAGTGAGATTTAATCCCGTCATAATTGCACCTCTTCCTGCTCGAGATAACTGGTCCAATATATAAGGATCTTTTTGAAGGCTGGATGCAATAAAAGCTGAATTGACTATTCGCTCATTGAGAGTGAGTGCTGCAAGGTGCTTAGTATTAATTGCGACACCAATGTCATTTGGCACTATTGCAACTCTCCCGACTGTCCCCATAATAGAGATCAATACGTCTCGAGGAAAAACTGTATATCTTCTTAATTTTTCATATTTTAGAGCTGTTATGTACCTTCTACCTTTCCATTTAAATTGATTGTCGACGACATTGTCAATTCCAAGAACTGAAATTCCCTCATCTACAAATTCACTATGAAGCAAATCACTTCCAAACGGTCCTGTTCGCATTGCCCCCTTTGTCGAATCTGCTAAACTCTTGATACTCGATTCTACCCATTTGCTTCTCGCTTTATTGGCATCCCCAAACATTTCTAAGAAGAGGGACTGGGTGAGTTCATCATACTTAGCGATGAGGGCTCTGTCCTTCTGACGCAGCTCATCTGCTGTATCCAGGATGTCCACGATCCACTTCTGCTTGTCGAGTGGAATACTTGGTATTGGGTGCTTGCCATAAAGATTCCACTTCAAGTTCGGGTATGTGGTAGCCCCCACTATCGACTTTACATATTTTTTTGAATATGGACTGTTTAGATAATACCATAGAAGTTTGGGCGATATTACACCCTGATCAGGTCTAAGTTTTAGCAGAAAGTTTGAGGCAATTATCTTACCACTAAGCTCTTTAGTACAAATGGCTGTTTTCCCAGATAAAATATTTGCTTTAGAGCCGCTTGATTTGACAACAAGAAGATCATCTTCAATAACAATAAGTTCATCAGCCTTTTCCTTTGAGAAACTCCTTATCTCGAACTGTTTGTGAAAGTGACCACTTCCAGAGACATTACTCACCTTCACTACCGGTAGATTGCTTTCATTAGTATCTTTAGTATCTCCATACCCGGTTGGCAAGTTCTCGACTAAGCTTTCTAAAGGGAGTGTAATCATTTCAGGAGCTCTTCCAGCATCTTGAGTGCATCTGATCGCTCGTGGTCTAGCTGCTTGATATCTGAAATAATCTTTAAGGGTGGATCATACTTCACGTCCTCATAAATAATCTCCTTATAGCGATTGATACTTAGGTCCCAGTCGTTTGATTTTATTTCACTCACGGGCACCAGGAAGCTTTGATCGATGCGTTTGCGTTCCACTTCATCTTCTAGTTTGCCAAAACGCTCCACGATGTCTGGCATATTACTCCCTGCAACTTCAGTCCGCTTATCATCCAAAGAGAAGCCATCATTCTGCATATCATAAAACCAGACCTTATCAGATCCACCACTATTGGTTTTCGTAAAAAAGAGCATCGCTGTACTCACTCCCGCATAAGGTCTAAACACACCGGAGGGCATTGAGATGACTGCTTCAAGTTTCTGATTCTCCACTAACTCTTCTCTGATCTGTTTGTGAGCGTTGGATGAGCTGAACAAAACACCATCCGGCACAATCACCGCACAACGGCCACCAGTCTTCAGCATTCGCAACATCAATCCCAAAAACAGCAATTCGGTTTTCTTTGTTTTCACTGTTTGCAGAACTGAAGGATCCACACTGTCATAGTCTAGACTGCCTTTAAAGGGCGGATTGGCCAGGATGAGACTGAATTGTTCGCGAATGTCTGCATTATCCTCTGACAATGAATCTTTTCCAATAAGGTTCGGTTTCTCAATCCCGTGCAGCTGTAGGTTCATGGCTCCTATCCTCAACATGGTGGAGTCAAATTCAATCCCAGTAAACATATCTGAGTTAAAATGTTCCCGGAAGCTCTTCTCGTGGAACCAATCTTCATGATTAGTGTGCATGTATTCACTTGCAGCCACCAGGAATCCTGCTGTTCCACAGGCCGGATCACAAATAGTATCGTCCTTCTTGGGCTGAACCATATCAACCATCATTTTGATGATGTGTCGTGGAGTCCTGAACTGTCCATTCTTGCCAGCTGATGCGATCTTAGAAAGTAAGTATTCATAGAGATCACCCTTGGTATCCCTATCGTCCATCTTGATCTGATCGATCATATCAACAACCCGGGATAGCAGTTTGGGCGTTGGAATCATAAAGGTGGCACCCTGCATGTATTTGGCGAAGACACCAGCTTTAGCACCAATGCTTTTCATGTGCTCAAAGGCCGTCAGGTTTCCTGCATCAATCTGTGGAATCGTGAACAATTGAAACATGACCTCTGGATCAGCATTCTTGAATGAATTCCACCTGAAGCGGCTTTGCTCCTCAGTGTAATAGGTCTCCCCCATCTTAATACCGGCAATGTTAGATTTCTTTTCTTCCAGAAGCTGGCGTTCATCTAGTCTGCGAATAAACAGCAGATAGGTAAATTGTTCAATAACTGTTAAAGGATTGGCAATACCCCCGGTCCAGAAGGATTCCCAAATTTTATCGACTTGGTTGCGTAGTTCTCCGGTGATCATAGTGGTCCTATCTGATTTTGGTGTGTTTCTTTAATCTCTCGTAATCTAAACAGCATTAAATTTATTCAGATATTAATAATCTTCATCGATGAAGGATTCTTCTGAATATACAAAGGGTCCGCAAGGGCAGGTAATTTCTTCCCCTTATGATCCTCTGGTAGATCATAGATTATTTCCAGCTTCATTTTACCGGATTTAGGTCCCATGTATAATAGGGGTTGACTAAATCCGTTTAAATTAGCGACCTCGACTTTGGGCAGGTCATAAAGGAGATAAATATCTTTTCGCTCCAGGATCTGAACAGCCTCCCCTGCCATTCGTTGATAAAAAGAACCTTTTACGAATTCCTCCTGAATTGACTCCCTATGCTCAGGGGAAGTCTTAATTACCCGAGTCCTCTGCTGGACAAGATGTCTGAAATAAATTGCACGTCTGATGCGCAAAATATCTAATTCATGCTCCTTCGTCCTTCTCCTTCCAGGGATCAGGTAAATGTGCACTGAAAATAGCAGAAATAGATCTTGGACATTACGAATCAAATCTAAACTTTCTTCAAACCCCTCAATTTCCAAAATGTCGTGTTGAACCATCCATGCTGATAAAGCCGATACGTAGTATAAATACTCATGAAAATAGTTACAATCTCTGGGGACCTTCTTTTGCTCAACGATTCGTAAAATGTGTAGATTCACACCATCCAAACCATGTAACCAGCGAGTAAGGGAAATCTTCTCATACTCTTCTGGATCTTCATAGAGGTGTAAACTTTTCCAAAGTGCATGAGATTGATCAAGACCATACTTGATATCATCTCTCTTCAGCGTTGGTCTTTCAGGCCTGTCATCGTCGTTCTGATCAGGCTTACCCTCCCCATCATTATCCTGTCTTGCTCTCCTATTATTCACGCGACCTTCGATGATACTTTTAAGCAATTGAACATCTCGAAAACCGAAGGAGCGGTTATATCGTGGCATGGTCCAGAATCGCTTGGAGATACCTCTACGTTTCTTTTGTCCAGATGATTTCTTTGGGGCGATTGTTTTGAACATGTTGAAGGCTTCATGGATGGATTCTTCTACCCTGGATTGGTTCTTCTCAGAGGAGGGAGTATTATTAACTCTATCGCCAATGCGCTCAGGATAGTTGATCACAAGCTTGTTGCTAATAATCTGACCCTCATACTCCAGGTAAATTATGAATGGAATATGACGCTCAATTCTGGCAACAATCATGTTCGAGTTGAAAGATGTAACTTCAAGCGTGATTTTCTTATCGTGATTTAGCTCGCCAATCAGCTTGCCTTCTAACTCTGAGCCTTGGTGAGAAACAATAATCTCCTTACCAACTATTGTCGCTGAGGTGAGTAGCGTTATTGCTTCCTCATGTTCTTCCATTTTTTCCTGTGGCTTTTCAACAATTTCAACGGGGTCAGATTTGATGGAATCATTCTGCCCCCAGAGTGCCAGTATTTCTTCTCTGGTCAACTCGCATCTGAGCAATATCTCAGCATTTCGAGCACCACTCAGTAAGCCAGAGTATGAACAGTTTGCACTACCCCAGTAAACTGTCGAATATGAATCATATCGAAACTCATAGCACTTTGCATGAAATGTTGATCTGCCATTCCCAGTCGTTTTATAAAAAGAGAGATTGCTTGGCAGTTCGTTCCTTCGATTGGCGATGAACTTTTTCTGGGGTGAGTAGATGTTTACAGGGGTTTTATAATGATCACCAAATTTTGCAGCTGCTTCAAAGCGATCATCCATGAAGGGAGAATAAATATTGATTTCCTGCAGATCCTCTTTGGGCGCAGGCCCTTCAATCATCTGATTGAACAGGGGTGTAGCATCAGGAATTGTCAAGACCTGCTTCTCTGTTTTTGAGCTTGTCAGCAAGGGGTAGTGCTCTTGCACCGCATCTAGATCCATCCGAGCAGACTCAGACCATCCATCGAAGCTGGCAAGATAGGCAAATATATCAATCACCTCATTTGTAATCTCCTTCTTTGCATTTGGAGAATGAAATGCACCAATCAGATCCTCGTTAGACAGGACACCACTTTTTGTGATGTTGGCACTCATAATGAAGGTATAAATTGAATCCTCAGAGGCCAGAAAGAGAATCTTTGGATGAAAGGCCCCCTTCATCACTTGTGGTGATATCGTGCTGTAAGATTGGAGATATTGGATGTTCTGGAATATCGTTGAACTCCGTTTCTCGATGGTTTTGCCCATCTGCTTGTAATCGCAAAGTACATGTAGATTACAGGGAATCATGCTCTCCCTTAAATCATTCTTCACCAGAGTAGTCAATGTCTCAAAATCGATAGAATAGGTTGTCCAGAAAGCAACCTCGTAGTTCTTCAAGTTGGCAAGTAGCTGATGGATTGTTTGAGGGTTGTTCACTTAAAATAATCCTGTTGAGCGCCACATGCTCATTGATGAGGCTAGCATGTTGATGATGCCTATGTTTGCTTCAAACTTTCGATTATCAATCTGAAAGACATACTTATTCAATTCTTCGTGTCTAGTCGTGATATATTTTGCTTTTTGCCCCTGATTCATTCTTTCGATACCAAAGGCATGTTGATCATCAATGAGAGTTTGCGTAAAGGATATGATGAAGGGACCAAAAGCTTGGCTCATGTCTAGCTTTTTATGTTTGAAATAGGCTTGGGGTGCAAACTGATGATATGTATCCATCAACTTCGTATAATCATCTGATTTTGAGTATTCTTTACTATAACTGATGCTTGAAAGGATGATTCCCTGTATGATTCCATCTAGCGCTGTATCGGTGGATTGGTTATCAAGTAGTTGTTTAAATAGCTCATGATAATTGCTTAGGGAATACAGATATTTCTCCTTCCACTCCGAAATTACTTCCTCTAAGCTTCCCGAAAGATCTAGTTTATTTTGCCATGCCTTTACCCAATCAGCAACTGCACGTTCCAAATCTTCTCCTTCAATGACACCATTTTGACTCAACGAGCCTAACCAAGTGTATAGCTTAGTAATCCCAATTTCGAAGGTAAGTGATGAGAACAATATCTTCCAATTTTCATCGTTTTTGCTTAGTAGCTTGTCTTTCAAGTGGGCATAAGAAAATATCATGGCGTATTCGTTTGCCGAGTCAGGAAAGAACCCTTCAACCCCACTTTCCTGAATGTTTTTTATGAAACGATAACTTTGTAGGTAGTGGTCATTCTCTAATCGATATTTATCATGCTTATCAAAAATGATTGCCTGGCCTATGCGCTGCTCTTCTTCGGTCAGGATATCACTTCTTATGATATCTTGAATATCTTCATATTCCTTTCGGTTTATATACCGGCTTGTTAATACTCGGTGGAAGGTTTGCCAATTCTTATGCTTCGAGAGCACTTCATAACACAGCTTGGAGTACTCTCCCGGAACACAGGCGGCTGCATCGAGTAAGGTGCGAAAGTAGAAGAGAGGCGGTCTCCAGAATTGTGCTAAATACCCCCATTCTCGCTGCTCAGGATAGATTCTCTCAAAGCAATCCATCAAATTGTATTCTGAAACCTCCCCCTGATCGAATGCCTTGAAGTGGTCATCATACTCACTGGCCGCCCCAGTAAATCCAGCATCTGGGATCTCCTGATCACGGGCGTATCGATTGACGATATAGAGATAATTGGCTGCCTGGTAATATCGCTTCCAGTCCAGATATTGCTTCTCGTCTTTCAGCTCAGTATCTGATCCGATATTGTTGGAGTGTTTAAAGGAGTATGCAATGGCTCCATAATAGATCAAGGTCTTGGCTGTAGTAAAACTGTTCGCTGCAGCACCTCTCACGAGCAATGATCTGTTTGGTTGACGATAGAACCTGAATCCAAAGTAGTCCAGGGTTCCTTCATTCGGGGAAGCAGACAACCAAGATGGCTTGCCGTCGGGCAGATACTCCGTCATCTTCGGGAATCAACTTGCTTTAATTGGGATGCGATCATCAATTCTTACCATTTCATTAGTCTTTAATAATGCACCAACACTAATTGACCAGGTGTTTGTTTTTGTAGGTTTTCGGCTCTTAACTAAACTATGTACTAATTCACCGGGTCCGTTGAAAAGCTCCTGGCAGCTCCCATCCGGTAAAATCTTAATACCTAGATAGTAGTTTGGAATGTGATCACAGGGAAAAGTAAGCGAATCTTTTAACGTGGTCTTTATCTGGACAAGTCTTCCATCTGAGCAAATAGCATCATAGTGCTTCTCAAGCCCCGCGAACAGCTTTACATCATACACAGATTCAACTAATACCTCACCTAAATCGCCAACTAGTCGACCGTCGAGAGTAAATCTCTTTTGAGGATAACTTCGTTGAAGAGCCACAACAATGGTCTGTAACCGCGCTAACGCCTCGGGAATTGAAATTCTTGGTCGTTTATCTCGCTCCCCTCTTGGAGATCCGTCTGCACCTATTAGTGTAAGGTTGGGGTATTTCTTCCTGAGTTCCTTCAAGTAAGCGTCATATTGCTTTTTAAAGTCTTGTTTCATTTTCAATAGTGATACCTAGCAGAGATTGGTAGATCTCCAGCGATCCCCCATGGATCATTTCATTAATGCTCTGAATCTAGTAGTTAATGGGTATCAAACAAGGTGTGAAGAAAGGGTGGCGGGCTCGAAACACCAGAAACCTTTTCACTTTCATTTAACCAGGTCCCTACGTGAAAATCTAATATTTCAATCCCCCTATAGACTTTTCCCCTGCCTAAACGTGGCAAGAAGGTCCTTCAGGATTTCCGTCC
>Ga0233441_1002789_pt1 | contig 12436 bp, 16 predicted proteins | sample SI_123_September_4_FD_182781 | JGI IMG/M metagenome (GOLD analysis project Ga0233441, IMG submission 182781) | Seawater microbial communities from Saanich Inlet, British Columbia, Canada - SI_123_September2016_135_MG | ecosystem: Environmental > Aquatic > Marine > Inlet | place: Canada: British...
TCATAAAGAAAAATTAATCAATGATGAACTTTTTTGGATTAAATAAAACCTTCAAGGAATAAGTTAAAATGACTGCTGAAAAAATTCCTGAACTATCGTCTGATGAGGTAAGCTTATATTTTAGTGTAGCAAAAAACTCAGAACGATGCCGTTCACCAAAAATCATACATAAGCAAGGTGATTATCATAATAGAGTTTTTAACTTTATACTTGAAGAATCATATATGCATCCGCACCTTCACCCTAGTGAAGAAAAAATTGAGAAGATGTATCTTCTTGATGGATCGTTTGCTCTTATTACCTTTGATGACGATGGTGAAGTCACTAATACATATGTTTTGGCGAAGGATGGTAGGGAGTCTATAGATGTTCCCGCATTTACTTGGCATACATATGTAATGCTTACAAAAGAAGTGATTGTCTTTGAAACGATGGAAGGAGTGTATAACCCTTCAACATGGAAAAAGATGGCTCCATGGGCTCCTTCAGAAAACACGCTTGAAGCACCTGCATATCTGGAAAGGCTAAAAAGTAAAGTTGTTTTATAATTTGATGATTAAGAAGGATATTAAAAGTGGGTAATATGATTAACTCAGATATTAGACGAACGATTTTATCTATGGTGAATAAAGGTTGCGCTTCACATATAGGAAGTGCCTTTTCTATGGTCGAAATATTGAATGCAATATATAAATCTGTAGATGTAAAAAAAATATTAACTCATGATAATGATCGTGACCGTGTAATATTGAGTAAGGGACATGGAACATCAGGGCTTTATGCTGTTATGCATCACCATGGATTACTCAGCGATGGTGACATAGATTCATATTTTTTGAACGGTACAATTCTTGCCGGGCATGCAAGTCATTTTATTGATACAGTCGAACATTCTACGGGAGCACTTGGTCATGGATTACCGGTAGGGCTTGGTATAGCAATAGGAAGTAGTTCAAAGAATTATAATAATCGTGTTTATGTAGTTGTTGGTGATGGTGAGTTACATGAGGGCTCAAACTGGGAGGCTATTATGTATGCTGGACACCATAAGGCAAGTAATCTTTGTGTATTGGTAGATAAGAATGAACGCTCTCAAATGGGGCGCACAAAAGATGCGTGTAGCTTGGATCCATTACCTGAAAAATTCTTAGCATTTAATTTTGAAGTGCATGAGCTTAAAGACGGTCATGATGAAGCGAAACTAATTGACATTATCAGTAAAACAAAAAAGTCACTGAAGCCAGTAGCTATTATCTGCAATACCATTAAAGGTAAAGGAGTGTCATTTATGGAGGGTGATAATCTCTGGCATTATAAACCTCCAGTGGAGGATAATTTTATAAACGCAATGAAAGAGTTGGGTGGTAACGTAGAATGAGGGATGTATTTTTTAAAGAATTTAAGTCACTGATGAAGAAAGATAAATCACTATTTTTTGTAACGGGTGACACAGGGTATCATTTAGTTGAAGATATTATTGAAGATCACCCTGAAAGAGCACTTAACATAGGTGTCGCTGAACAAAATATGATAGGTGTGGCCTCTGGATTAGTAAACACAGGATTTTTACCTGTGTGTTATGCCATCACTAACTTTCTTGTAGAGAGAAGTTTTGAACAAATCAGAAATGATTTATGCCTTCATGAATACAAGGCCATCCTTGTTGGAACATCAACCGGCTATGATAATGGTGCTTTAGGTGCAACACACCATAAAGTAGATGACATTGGTGCTCTAAAAGTATTACCTAATTTAAGAATTTATTCACCAAGCGGTGATAAATCAATGTCTGTAATTCTTAAGGAGGCGATGTTAGAAAAACATTCTTCTTTTATTCGTATACCTAAAGTAGGTATTGATGAAGATGTAGAAGTGCTAAGCCCAAATCATTTTATAAGAAAAAGTAATGTATCACCAGTGTTGGTGATTTCACATGGTAAAATGGTGAAAAATTCAATAGCGGCACATACTCTTTTACCTGAATTTTCAATATTTGCAATGGATAGAATTAAACCTTTAGATGATAAACTTCTGTTGAGTTTATTTGAAGAATTCAAGCATTTTGTTATCGTTGAAGATAATTTTCGTTCGGGATTATATAATTCGATATGTCAGTGGGCAGTAGAAAATAATGCTCCACACGTACAAATATCAACTATTTCTCCAGAAGAAAAGTACGATGACATAGTGGGTAATGCTGATTACTTAGAAGATAAGCATGGTTTAAGTCCAAAAAAAATAAGCGAACGTATTAGACAAATAATTACAAACATATAGGAATAATATAAATGGGGATTATTGATAAGTTCAATGAAGAGCGAATGGAAAACATTGATGCAATGACTAATGATAAGGATTTATTAGAACGAAGTAATAAATTTTTATGTGATACGGCAGACCATAAATATTCATATAATTTCGATTGGATGTCGCGTCCAATTATTCAGTATCCTCAAGACATAGTGGCTTACCAAGAAATAGTTTGGGAAGTAAAACCTGATTTGATTATTGAAACTGGAATAGCTCATGGAGGTTCATTAATACTTAGTGCCTCATTGTTAACAATGTTAGATATTTGTGAGAATGGTGAAGCTAAACTGCAACCATCAGTTCAACATCCTCGATGTGTTATTGGGATCGATATTGACATTCGTGAACATAATCGAGACGCAATTGAGAAGCACCCGCTTTCTCCTAGAATTTCCCTGATTCAAGGTTCGTCTATTGATGGTGAAATTATTAAACAAGTAAAAGAAAAAGCAGCAAATTTTAAAAAAATATTAGTTTGTCTTGACTCAAATCATACGCATGAACATGTCCTAGCTGAACTTGAAGCATATGCACCGTTAACAAGTTCCGGTAGTTATTGTATTGTTTTTGATACTGTTATTGATGATATGCCCAAGGAAATGCATATGGATCGTAATTGGGGCCCAGGTAATAGTCCTAAATCAGCAGTGAAAAAATATCTTACGGATCATCCTGAATTTGAAATAAATAAAAGCATTCAAAATAAATTGTTACTAACAGTTGCACCTGATGGCTATCTAAAAAGAAAGTGATTTCGATAAGATTTTATGTTAGTTAACTAGTAAGGTATTTTGAAAATATGAAAAATAATAGTATTTGGCTTACGGGCTCGAGAGGTTTTATAGGTTCTTATGTTAAGAAAAGACTAATTGAATCCGGATATAATGTTAAGTGCCTATCAAATGATGTTGCTGGCGATGAAGACTTAATTGAAGTTGATTTTTCTAAGCCTCATCAGATTAATCATGCTATAAGTGAATTTGGTGTGCCGAGGGCAGTGGTTCACCTGGGGTGGGGGAATACAGATGACCCTCATCATGATAACCATATTAAATTAAATGTTGATAACAGTATCAATTTAATAGATGAAATGTACTCAGCTGGTGTGCAGAAAATTATTTTTATGGGTTCATCCTCAGAGTATGGAGACCTTGTTGGTGCCTTGAAGGAAGATGAAATGTTGCCAGAAAAACTGAATAACTACATAGAGGGAAAACGAACGGTAGGAAAGTATGGGTTAGATGTTGCAAAAAAACTAAATCGTGATTTTATAAATATCAGACTATTTTATACTTATGGTGCTGGTCAAAAGGAAAATTCACTAATAAACCAAATTTACAACTGTTCTCTTGGTAACGAAGATATGAATTTATCACCGTGTGAACACTATCGAGACTATATTCATGTATCGGATGTCGCAATAGGAATAGAAAAATTTCTTGATGTTGATGGTACACATATTGTAAACCTTGGTAGTGGAACTGTGATACAGCTAAGAAGCTTTGTGGAAAAACTATGGCGGAGTCTGGGAGCTAATTCGGCACGACTCATATTCGGTGCGCATGAACAGCCTGCAACAGAGCAGAGTCAACCGAAATCATATGCCGATTTGAGAAAATTAAAAAAATTAACAGGCTGGACACCATCTCTATCCATAGAAGAAGGAATTAAAAAAACAATTGATGCACTACACAATATTAATTTGCAGAAATAATTATTATTGCCGATTTATTATTTTATTACGTAAGTGAATTAAATGTGATTTTGATGTTTTTAAGGAGATTTAATGATTAAATATAAACGGTTGTTGTTTTTATTATTATCCTATTTTATTTTATTATTAGGAACAAATTTATCTTTAGCTTCAAACTCAAAAGAATATAAAAGTATTATTGTAGTAGGACACCTGTATCCAATATATAAAATATATAGAAAAAATGGTGACTACCTGAATAAACAAAATTTAAGAATTTTATCCAAAAGCATTAATAGTATTTCAAATATAAGTCAAATAATTTTTCTCGGCGACACCTATGAAAATGATTCTGATGAGACATATAAAATTGTAAAAGAAGAATTATTGGATACATTGATTCACCCTTTGACATTAATTCATGGTAATCACGAAACACCTAATTTGAAAAAGTTTAATCAATCTGGAGGAGTTGCTCGTAAACTGATTAATATTGACACTTACAGATTGATAATGTTTTCACCATGGCGGCTAGAAGAAGATAAACTAAGATTAAAAATATCAGATGGTGATATTTCTTATTTAAAAACCTCATTATCTAAAGAAAAACATAATATTATTTTGATTACTGATATGGTACATCATAAAAATGCACGTTTATCTCGTTGGAAGGATAGAGTTGTACCACTTTTGAAAAAAAATAATGTTCGTTATGTTGTTGTTGGCGATAATGATCGTGTGCAACATAAGTATAGTTGGGTAAAATTAGATGGGATTTATTATATCCATCAAGGCATAGCTCAAAATAGTATAATGCCTGGCATCAATACTTATTTGGAAATTCGACTATATAAAAAAGGACAAGTAAAATTTATTCCTCATGCAATACCGTTCGATGGTCTTTCAGATGTTTATGAGATGGAAGCTGACGAATTCATAAATGAAAAGGTTAATTGCAAACTTTGCTCTTACATTAAAAAAATATTTTAGCGAGATTAGTTTTGCGTCTTGTATTGGAACAATATATCTTAATTTTATTGGTGATTTAAATGATTGACTCACATATTCCTTTGGTTAGTGTATGTATACCTGTCTTTAATGGAGAGAATTTCATTAGGGAAAGTATCGTCAGTGTCCTTGAGCAAAAGCATGCCAATTTTGAATTATTGATTGTTGATAATTGTTCGACTGACTTAACTCAAAATATAATTGAAGAAATAAATGATTCTCGTATTAGATATATAAGAAATGATGTAAATATTGGTGCAATCAATAATTTTTCGAAGTGTGTTAATGAAGCCCGTGGTAAATACTTTGTTCTCTTACCTCATGATGATGTCTTGCTAGCTGGAGCATTAAAAGAATTTGTTAATGTGCTTGATGATGAAACCATAGGTCTTGTTTACTCTGCTATACAGGTGATCGATGGAAATGGAAATACACTGTATAAAAAAATAAATCATGATAGTAATATGACCTTTACAAGCGAAGAAGCTGTGAAAGACATAGTTAATAACTTTATGCCCATACAATTAACGATGGTGAGAACGAATATACTGAAGAAATTAGGTGGGTTCGATCTACAATATAGCTTATTTTCCGATGTGCAGCTTTGGTTGAGTGTGATTTTTGATGGGTGGAGTACTTACTACCTTAACACACCTAAATCATGTCACCGTTCACACGAACAACAAGGACAAAATGCATTTTTAAAACCAAATCTAGACATACTTAGTGAACATTGGGGTAAACAATTAGACGAAACATTCTGGAAAGAGAATAGTTACAATTATCTTCTGCTGAAACTATCAGGTTTTCTTTTTGCGGCTATGCGAGAACGTGGGTATGAAACAGTTTGTGCAAAAAAAATATTTATTAAAATGTTTGTCCGTTCTCATATGAGAAGTATTTTGTTATCATTGTTTGACTTAAATAAGTTTGCTTTGTTTCAGGAGCTTCGGCTTATAAAACCACTAATAAAACAATATGGTCTTAGTCAAATATTACTTACTTATCCATCAGTAATATCACATGAAATGTGGATTAGATTATTTGGTAATAATAAATAGTTTGTTGGTGATTGCGAGATGAAACAATATGCAACTCAGACATTTGATATATGTATAATTGGATCAGGCATGGTTGGTATGTCGGTAGCCAATCAAATTCTTGAACGATTTCCTTCCTTATCAATATCAATTGTGGACAAAGAATCTGTTGAAGGTAAACATGGTTCGGGTAGAAATAGCGGTGTGCTTCATGCTGGGCTTTATTACGAACCTACTTCAATAAAAGCTAAAGTTTGTGTCTCGGGCGCTAAACGTCTTCGAGCATGGTGTGAAGAAGAGGATTTACCGGTCTTAACGTGTGGTAAGGTTATTACACCTCAAAAAGAAGATTTAGATGCTCAATTGGAAGTGCTTCTTGAACGAGGTCAAGCTAATGGAGCAAGTGTTGAATTAATAGATGAACAACAATTCCATGAGCTCGTACCAGATGGACATACTTCTAGTGGTCGAGCATTATGGAGTCCAGGAACAAGTATTGTAAAACCGATATTGGTAGTCCAAAGATTACGTCAACGTCTTGAAGAAAAGGGGGTTAACTTTATCTTCACAGAGGCAAACTGGAGTGTTTCAACGAATCAAAAATGCATAACTCTATCAAATGGTTCTAGTCTATCCTATAGTCATCTCTTTAATTGTGCAGGGCTTCAAGCTGATCGCGTTGCACATAAATTCGGTATTGGTAAACAGTTCACTATGCTGCCGTTCAGAGGAAATTATTGGGAATTAAAAAAAGATACACCATTTCAGTTTAATACAAATTTATACCCCGTTCCTGACTTAGATATCCCTTTCCTTGGTGTTCATGTTACTCCGAGTATAGATGGGACTATATATTTAGGACCCACAGCAACTCCAGCACTGGGGCGTGAGAATTATAAAGGTTTAGATAATCTAGAACCTTGGATGTCGCTTGAATTTAGCCGCCATATGTTGACCCAACTTTTTTTGAGTAAAAAAATGAGAAGATACGTCCATGAGCAGGCCTTTGAGTGGTTACCCAAGAAATTTCTAAGTGCAGCCCAGTCTATAGTGCCAAAATTAAAAATGGATCATATTCAGCGCAGTGATAAAGTTGGAATACGCCCTCAGTTATATGATAAAAAAAATCATATGTTGGTAGATGATTTTATAATGTTGGATGGGCCTGATTCTACACATGTGATCAATGCTATTTCACCTGCATTTACTGCAAGTTTTGCTCTTGCCGACCTTATAATAAATAAAAGTTGCATCTTCAGTTGTAATCCTTATAGTAGGCCCTATAAATGAGACAATGTGCTAAGGTGTATTTTCAATTAAAAATGGAGATACAGAATGGACAGAAAAAAGTACAACCTTGTCTCTTATACCATGGTGTAGTGGTCTGATAAACTTTACAACACCCTAATACCTAATTAGCGAAGAATGCAATGGATGATGCCATTGATCGATACAATCCTAATATTGATAATTTGATGTTCCATTTAGATCAAGGAACTCAGTATTCATCTAAGGTTTATATTGATTATTGCAGTACAAATAACATCACTCAAAGTATGAGTAGAAAAAAGGTAATTGTTAGGATAATGCTGTAATGGAGTGCTTCTTTAGAAGTCTTAAAGCTGAAAGATTAAATCATCAAAGATTTGCAAATCATTACGAAGTGGTGCATTCTGTTCAATACCCCCTTGAAAGGTAAAATGTTGAAAGTTATATTTGCTTTTATAACTACAAAAGGATTCATTCAGCGATTGGGTATATGACACCTGCTCAGAAGATAGCTGAATTGGAAAAAGTGGCTTGAAATGTGTCCAAGATTAACGGACCACTACAAAGGCATTTGAGTTAAAATAAAAAACATGAAAGCACTGATACTTGCAGGCGGTTTTGGGACGCGCCTCAGCGAAGAAACTGATATTAAGCCGAAGCCAATGGTGGAGGTAGGTGGTAAGCCTATATTGTGGCATATTATGAAAACTTATTCTCATTATGGGATTAATGAGTTTGTTATCTTGCTGGGTTATAAGGGTTATTACATTAAAGAATATTTTGCTAATTACTTCTTACATCAGAGCGATGTGACGATTAATATGTCAAGTGGAAATATGGAAGTGCATAATAATTCTAGTGAGCCGTGGAAGGTGACTTTGCTTGATACAGGGTTGAATGCAATGACTGGTGCAAGAGTTAAAAAAGCAAAAAAACATATTGGCAATAAACCATTTTTATTGACTTATGGTGATGGCGTGGCTGATATTGATATTCAAGCAACGCTTGACTTCCATAAGCAGCATGGCAAGTTAATGACAATGACTTCTGCGCAGCCAGACGGTAGATTTGGTGCGCTTGATATTAATGAGAATGACAAAGTGGTGGCATTTAAAGAAAAACCAAAAGGAGACGGCTCTTGGATCAATGCGGGTTACTTTGTTTGTCAGCCAGAGGTATTAGATTATATCCCGCAAGGGGACGATGCTGTCCTTGAGCAAGAGCCACTTAGAAATCTTGCCAAAGATGGGGAGATTTATACTTATAAGCATAATAAATTTTGGATGCCGATGGATTCTCTAAGGGATAAAATTAAGCTTAATGATATGTGTGAGAATCAAAATGCACCTTGGATAGTTTGGGATAAGTAATGTTTGACAATATTTACCAAGGTAAAAAGGTGCTAGTAACTGGACATACTGGCTTTAAAGGCACATGGCTAACAACATGGTTGCTAAACTTGGGTGCCAATGTAATTGGTGTTTCTAAAAATGTTCCGACTCAACCATCAATGTTTGATATATTAAAGATATCTAACAAGATTCAACATTGTATTGTTGATATTCGTGATTTTGAACTTTTTGGTCAAGTTATTTCAGATGAAAAGCCAGATTTTGTTTTTCATTTAGCAGCCCAGGCAATTGTATCCACTTCTTATAGTAACCCATTAGAAACTGTTTCATCAAATGTGATGGGTACGACCAACCTATTGGAAGCGTTACGAATTTCAAATCATCAATGCACGGCTATTATTATTACTAGCGATAAAGCCTATGATAATGTTGAACAGATTTGGGGTTACAAAGAGAATGATCCAATGGGTGGTAAAGATATATACAGTGGCTCCAAGGGTGCGGCAGAGTTAATATTTAAGTCTTACTATCACTCATTTTTCAAGTCAAAAGAATCTAATGTGCGCTTGGCAGTTGTCAGAGCAGGAAATGTGATTGGCGGCGGTGATTGGGCGCAAGATAGGATTGTCGTGGATTGTGTTGAGGCTTGGAGTAAATCTGAAAGTGTCGAAATAAGAAGTCCAGAAGCAACACGTCCTTGGCAACATGTTTTGGAGCCACTTAGTGGATACTTAAATTTAGGGCAAGCACTTTGCAATGATAAAGATTTGAGCGGTGAAGGTTTTAATTTTGGACCTCGTGCGGAACAAAATCATACTGTTGTAGAGTTATTGGAAGACTTGAGCAAATATTGGCATTTTGATAATGTGTCTGATGCATTTACCATAACAGACAATATTCCGTTTCATGAGGCCGGATTGCTGAAACTTAATTGTGACAAAGCGCTTGCGTTATTGAAATGGCAAGCGACATTAGATTATAAGGATACTATTAAATTCACTTCTGAGTGGTATTATGATCATTATCAAAATAATGAAGATATGATGGCTAAAACAATACAGCAGATTAGTGGATATGAAAATATTGCTAAGTCTAAATTACTTAAATGGACGGCGTAACCCTAACACCATTAAAACAAATAACGCACCCTAAGGGTGATATTTTTCACGCCATGAAAGCAAGTGATGATGGGTTTTCTGGATTTGGAGAGGCTTATTTCTCAACCGTTAATCAGGGCGAGGTTAAAGGCTGGAAAAAGCATACTGAAATGACATTGAATTTAGTTGTTGTGATAGGCGAGATTGAATTTGTGGTTTATGATGACAACAGCTTTTATAGCGTTAAGCTATCAAAAAATAACTACCAAAGGTTGACAGTGGAGTCTGGTTTATGGCTTGCCTTTAGAGGAATATCTGTTGAGAATATGCTACTTAATTTGGCAAGCATCGAACACAATACAAATGAAAGTAAAAACGTTGATATGTGCGGCTTTAATTATGATTGGAATGAAACTTAGTGATAGTGTAATCGTGATGAATTATGAGAAAGAATAGCAACTCAAGCAATGGTAAGTTATTGATTATAGGGGGTACCGGGTTTATCGGTGTAAATGTAGCAAAAGAGGCTATAAATCGTGGATTCCAAGTATCAATCATTTCTAAAAACAACTGCCCATTATCTAAAAAACTTAAAGGCGCTGAATATATTACAGTAGACATTTCTAAGAAAGAAGATTTATTGTTAAAATTAAAAGACAAGCACTTTCGTTATGTATTAAATCTGGGTGGATATGTTAACCATGCTAATTACTCTGATGGTGGTAGTGAAGTTCTTAAGGCGCACTTCAATGGTACTGTAAATTTAGTGAGCTGCATCAATAAAGCCAACCTACAAAGCTTTATTCAGGTTGGTAGTAGTGATGAATACGGAGATAGTGTTGCACCTCAAAATGAAAACCAAAGAGAGTTGCCAATATCCCCCTATTCTTTTGCTAAATCGGCAGCCACCCATTTTTTACAAATGTTATATAGAACAGAAAGTTTCCCAGTAGTAATTCTTCGCCCATTCCTTGTGTACGGAGTTGGGCAAGATGACAATAGATTTATTCCACAAATTATCCAAGGATGTGTCAATAATAATAAGTTTCCTGTTTCTGCTGGTGAGCAGTTAAGAGATTTTTGCCATATAGAAGACATATCCAATGCGATATTCTTAGCATTGAGTAATGATAATGCACATGGTGAAGTGATTAATATAGCATCAGGAATCTCAGTTTCTATCAAGGATGTAATTTCATTAATTAAATCATTGATTGGATCTGGGAAGCCACAATTTGGATTAGTGCCATACAGAGTTAGTGAAAACATGGAATTATTTGCAGATGTATCGAAAGCTAAGAGAATATTAGGCTGGTCTCCTAAAATTAATCTAGTTGATGGGCTTAAAGAAGTTATTGATCAGTATGCAGAGCATTAGTAATACCCCCTTGGTTTCTGTAATTATGAATTGCTATAACGGAGAAAGGTATCTTCAAAAAGCGATCGATTCAGTGTACTCACAAACATATACTAATTGGGAAATTATATTTTGGGATAATGCATCTACTGATGGTAGTGCCAAAATAGCTCAATCGTATGACAGTAAAGTTAAGTATTTTCATACTACAAATAACACCCCATTGGGAGAAGCAAGAGTAAATGCAATTGATAAAGCAAATGGAGAGTATCTTGCTTTTTTAGATTGTGACGATTTGTGGGAGAACCTTAAGCTTGAAAGACAGGTTAGCGTGATTAGCTTTCAACCCAATGTTGGTTTGGTTTACAGTAGGTGTGAGATTATTTCTGGAACGAATGAATTACTAGGGAGAATGCCACAAAGAGAAGAACTCCCTTCAGGTGATAATGTTTTTGATGAGTTAGTAAAAGAAAATTTTATACCATTTGTTTCTGCCCTTATTTCTCGACAAAAATATGACGACATTGGAGGGTTTCCAGCCCATTATAAAAATTCTACAGACTATCATGTTTTTTTAAAGCTTTCATACGCTTACAAAGTGATTGCTATTGATGAAGTATTGTGTAAATATCGAGAACATTCTGGAAATTTATCTCATTCTCAATATATTATTGGTGCTAAAGAATCTGTTGATTCTGTCTCATTATTTCTTCCTGATCAGCGTGCAATTATAGGAATAAAGTATCAGTATGTTCAACTTGCCATTAATTATGTTAAAGAAAAGCAGTTTTTAAGAGCTTTTGTTGTTTTTGTTAAACATGGCGGGTGGTTAATTCTAATAAAGCGCCTTATCGTCAAAAGAATGATTAAATGAAAGGAAATTACCGAACCCTTATAATATCTTGGCTTGTTCTTTTGCCAATTTTTATATCATTTGGCAGTGGTATTGGCTTGGATAGAGTTGGAGGGTATTCTAGTTTATATTTTCTCACGCTACCATTAGCAATTTTCATAATTTCATTTCTATTAGTATCAAGCATAAAAAAGCTTGTAAAAGAAAAGTTTTTAATCGTATTTCTATTGTATTTAGCGGTATGCATACTTGGTAGCATGTTTTATAATGAACTGTTACTAGTATCAGTTCTAAAAACTACATTTCTTATGGGTGCGTTTATCTCATCCATATATGCATTTCAATATTACTTTGATAAAAATATAGAATATATAGATAAAAAAGACCCTGTAAATAATTCCGTGTAAACCCTCATATTTTATAATCCCTAATAAAGGAGTTAAAAACATGAGTAACA
>Ga0233441_1002795_pt1 | contig 12414 bp, 10 predicted proteins | sample SI_123_September_4_FD_182781 | JGI IMG/M metagenome (GOLD analysis project Ga0233441, IMG submission 182781) | Seawater microbial communities from Saanich Inlet, British Columbia, Canada - SI_123_September2016_135_MG | ecosystem: Environmental > Aquatic > Marine > Inlet | place: Canada: British...
TTTTCTATTGATGAACTTGGTGAAGTCTTTTTCAGTCTGTTATAGATAGTGATAACTACACTATGGGTAATAGTGTAAAACAGTTTGAAAAAGACTTCACCAAGTTCATCAATAGAAAATACTGTGTTATGGTTAGCTCTGGCTCAGCTGCTAACTTAATAGCAACTGCAGCATTATTTTATACTAAAAATCCATTGCTTAAAAGGGGTGATGAGGTGATTGTACCAGCAGTATCTTGGTCAACAACTTATTTTCCATTGCAACAATACGGTCTAAGATTAAAGTTTGTTGATATTGATTTGTTTACGCTAAATTATGATTTAGGCGCACTTGAATCAGCAATCACAGAGAAGACTAAGATGATTATGGTGGTTAATATTCTTGGCAATCCAAATAATTTTGATGTCATTGATAATTTTATCAGAGATAAAAATATTTTTATCTTAGAAGATAATTGCGAGTCTATGGGTGCTGAATATAATGGTAGACAAACCGGAACTTTTGGCATTATGGGAACATTCTCAACCTTCTTCTCACATCATATGGCAACAATGGAGGGTGGATTTGTAACCACTGATGATGAGGAGCTTTACCATATTTTGTTATCATTAAGGGAGCACGGCTGGACTCGAAACCTTCCGCAACAAAATCATGTGTCTAATAAGGATGATGACTGGTTTGAAGAGTCTTTTAGGTTTGTTTTGCCAGGCTACAATGTAAGACCTGTTGAAATGAGTGGTGCTATTGGTATAGAACAGCTTAAAAAACTCCCATCTTTTTTAAAACAAAGACGAGAAAATGCAAAGTTATTTGTTGAATTGTTCAAAGATAATCCAGACTTTATAATCCAGAAAGATATTGATAATAGCTCTTGGTTTGGCTTCTCTTTAATTATTAAGACAGGCTCAAGCTTAAAAAGAAAAGATGTGATCAATAAACTACAAGAAAATAAGATTGATTGTAGACCCATTGTTACAGGAAACTTTACAAGGAATGATGTTATGAAGTATTTTGATTATGAAATACATAAAGAATTAAAGAGCGCTAATTACTTGCATGAAAATGGTTTTTTTGTTGGCAATAGTCATATTTGTTTAGAAAATGAATTAAAAATATTGCTAAGTATTTTAAGTAATGTTGTGCAATAGACACAATACTCAAGTAGATTTAAATATGGGTCTAGATAATTTTAGGGGCATAAAAATATAAGGGTCAAGACAACTTAAGCATGTTTAAAAAACTGTTAAAGTACTGTCATGAAAGTAAAAAACAAGTATGTAAAACATACCCATGTTTCTGAGGCTAAATTTAGACAGATAATTTTGTTGTTTTCTGAAGATTTGAGTGCAACTCAAATCTCTCATTTAACAAAAATATCAAGACCAACAGTCAACAAATATTTGACTGCAATTAGGCTTAGGATCTTGGGATTGTCCTTGCTTCAATCTGACCCACTAGTGGGTCAGATTGAAGTTGATGAAAGTTATTTTGGCGCACGGCGTGTCCGCGGAAAGCGTGGTGATAAAGTTTATACAGAAATAGTGCCAAACTGTAAGAGTGCTATTTTACAAAAAATTATCAAGAGTAAGAACGGACGTTGGTAGCGTTATCCATTCAGATGGTTGGCGTGGGTATAATGGTTTTGTAGATTTTGGTTATAAGAGGCATTTTAGAGTGCACCATGGAAAGAATGAGTTTGTTAGAGGCAAATCTCCATTGAATCATTCTAGGATTACGCTAAAAACAGACTGGTAAAATTTAAAGGAATGGATAAAAAGATGTTTAATTTACACATGAAAGAATGTGAATTTAGATTCAATAATCGCAAGCAAAATATTTATAGAGTTTTGCTTGCGATTTTTAGAAAAGAGCCTCTAAAGTTATCTTGATCCTTAAATAATTATGAACTTTATAGATCTAGAAGCACAACAGAGTAGGATTAAAAGTCAAATTAACATTAATATAGCTAAAGTTCTTAAGCATGGGCATTATATTATGGGCCCAGAAGTAAGTGAGATTGAAGAAAAATTGGCAAACTATACAGGAGCTAAGTACTGTATAGGTGTTTCATCTGGCAGTGATGCCTTGCTTATTGCTATGATGGCATTGGAAATTGGCCCTGGAGATGAAGTTATTACCACTCCATTTACTTTTATTGCTACAGCTGAAATGATTAAACTACTTGGTGCAGAGCCAGTTTTTGTTGATATAGATCCTGAAACATACAATATAGATCCTAAAAAAATTAAATTAGCTATAACAGATAGTACTAAACTAATTTTACCGGTTAGTCTTTATGGGCAATGCTCAGATATGGATGCTATCAATATTATTGCAAAACAACACAATATTCCTGTGCTTGAGGATGCGGCACAAAGCTTTGGTGCTACTTATAATGAAAAAAAATCATGCAATTTATCTACTATTGGTTGTACTAGCTTTTTTCCTAGCAAACCCCTCGGATGTTATGGAGATGGAGGTGCGATATTCACTAACGATAAGTTTTTAGCTAAAAAAGTTAAAGAAATTAGGTTACATGGGCAAAATAAGCGTTACAATCACCCAAGACTTGGTGTGAATGGTCGTCTAGATACTATTCAGGCTGCGATATTGCTAGCTAAATTTGAAATATTTCCAGATGAAGTTATATTAAGGGGTGTAGTGGGTGCGCACTATACAAGTCGTATTAATACAATGCAATCAAAAATTATAACTCCTAAAATTCAGACTAATTGCACAACAGTTTATGCACAATATTCAATTATGGTGCATAATCGAGAGAAAATTATAGCCAAGTTAAAAGAATCAAAAATACCTACAGTGGTCCACTATCCAGTCCCATTACACCTCCAACCAATTTTTTACAATAAAAAGTTAAGTCTACCTATTTCAGAATATGTATCCACGAAAATAGTTAGCCTTCCAATGCATCCTTATTTGAGTGTTAAAGATATAGAAAAAATCAGTCAAGTGCTAGTGTCGTAATTTATTTTAGGGGCATAAAAATATAAGGGTCAAGACAACTTAAGCATGTTTAAAAAACTGTTAAAGTACTGTCATGAAAGTAAAAAACAAGTATGTAAAACATACCCATGTTTCTGAGGCTAAATTTAGACAGATAATTTTGTTGTTTTCTGAAGATTTGAGTGCAACTCAAATCTCTCATTTAACAAAAATATCAAGACCAACAGTCAACAAATATTTGACTGCAATTAGGCTTAGGATCTTGGGATTGTCCTTGCTTCAATCTGACCCACTAGTGGGTCAGATTGAAGTTGATGAAAGTTATTTTGGCGCACGGCGTGTCCGCGGAAAGCGTGGTGATAAAGTTTATACAGAAATAGTGCCAAACTGTAAGAGTGCTATTTTACAAAAAATTATCAAGAGTAAGAACGGACGTTGGTAGCGTTATCCATTCAGATGGTTGGCGTGGGTATAATGGTTTTGTAGATTTTGGTTATAAGAGGCATTTTAGAGTGCACCATGGAAAGAATGAGTTTGTTAGAGGCAAATCTCCATTGAATCATTCTAGGATTACGCTAAAAACAGACTGGTAAAATTTAAAGGAATGGATAAAAAGATGTTTAATTTACACATGAAAGAATGTGAATTTAGATTCAATAATCGCAAGCAAAATATTTATAGAGTTTTGCTTGCGATTTTTAGAAAAGAGCCTCTAAAGTTATCTTGATCCTTAAATATTAGACATAAAAAATAGAAATAAATGCTTTAAAATTTTTCTAGATTGCTACAACGCAAAGAAGAAAGAAGTGGTGTTAGTTATTGACTTTATTTTTTATAAAAGGTATTTACATACGATAATGTGTATAAATTATAAGAATTTTTAAATGCTATTTAATTCATACGAATTTATTTTTCTATTTTTGCCTATTACTTTGGCTGTATTTCATTTAATTGGAAAGCAAGGAAGGCATAGAATGGCAATTTCTTGGTTGGTCGGATCATCACTTTTTTTTTATGGGTGGTGGAATCCGGCATATCTTGGCTTGATGTTGTTCTCAATTTTATTTAACTATAGTGTGGGCGTCGCCCTTGGTGGTGTTACCAATAAAAAAAATAAATATATATTAGTTTTTGGTATTGTATTAAATTTATTTCTTCTTGGATACTATAAGTACGCAAATTTTTTTGTAAAAAGCATTAATGATATTGTTGATAGTGATATTGTATTTAACGAAGTCATACTTCCTTTGGCAATATCATTTTTTACTTTTCAACAAATTTCCTACCTTGTTGACACCTATCGTGGAGAGACTAGAGAATACAATTTTCTTCACTATTGTTTGTTTGTAACATTCTTTCCTCAACTTATTGCTGGCCCTATCGTTCATCATAAAGAGATGTTGCCACAGTTTGCGCGTGATTCTCTATACAGTATTAAGGCAAAAAATATTTCAATTGGAATAACAATATTTGCAATTGGTTTATTTAAAAAAGTTATTCTTGCTGATGGTATATCGGTATATGCAACACCAGTCTTTAATGCGGCTGATACAGGAGTTATACTCACATTCTTTGAAGCATGGGGCGGCGCTCTAGCATATACTTTCCAACTTTATTTTGATTTTTCTGGGTATTCGGATATGGCAATAGGAATAGCCAGAATGTTTGGTGTGCGACTACCATTAAATTTTAATTCACCATATAAATCTACTTCAATAATAGAATTCTGGAGAAAATGGCATATTACACTATCAAGATTTTTACGAGATTACTTGTATATTCCTTTGGGAGGTAGTTATAAGGGGGAGATGGAACGCTTAAAAAATTTGATAATAACAATGCTTCTTGGCGGATTATGGCATGGTGCTGGTTGGACGTTTATCTTATGGGGAGGGTTGCATGGATTTTTTCTTATTGTAAATACAATTTGGAGAAGGATTAGAATTAAAGCTAAAATACGCCAATATAAAATTTTTGAGTTTGTTAGTTGGGTAATTACAATGATATGTGTAGTTATAGCATGGGTTCCATTTAGATCTCAAAGTCTTGATGGCGCAAAAAATATACTATCTGCTATGTTTGGGTTTAATGGCATGGTTTGGTCTCCATCATGGTTAGGTAGTGGAAATGAATTGAAATTGTGGCTGTTGGATCATGGTGTGGTTATTCAAGAAATGTATCGTTTTGGTGAATTTAGAGAATTAGTATTGTGGATACTATTTATGTTGGTAATAGTTACTACGTTACCAAATGTTAGGCAAATTATGTGTAAATATGGACCAACATATGAGATTTATAAAGGAAAAGTGATATCTTATAAAAATAAGTATAAATACTTTAAATGGAATCCTAATATTTATTGGGCTATTTTTACTTCAATTATCTTTTTTATGTCAGTATCATCTATGACTAAAGTTAGTGAATTTTTATATTTTCGATTTTAGCAGTTTAAGAGTGTATTAGTGGAAAAAAATTTTTTTGGTGCGTATATTAATAATATAGTAATTAGCATATTATTATTATTATTATCGACAGCCTTGTTTAATAGAATCATGAACCCGTATTCGGTATTCGACGGTCCATCAATTAATGGAGTAAATATAAAAAAACCCGCGTTTCAATCTCACTTGAGATTGGCAAAATCGATGGAGGTTAGTAGAATCAAGCCGACTGCGATAAGTTTAGGGACCTCAAGAACAGAAAGGGGTATTGACCCAAATCATGCAGGATGGTCTGAAAATATTACATATAATCTTGGATTAAGTGGCGCTACTATTTATGAAGCGTATCGTTACATGCAGCATGCACATAATACTAATCCATTGGATAAAGTGGTATTAATGCTTGATTTAATTATGTTTGATGCATCAAGAGGTAAGTCGGTAAAAGGATTTGACGAGCAAAGGTTGTTAGTTTCAAATGATAAGTTTGAGTCAAAAATATATATTAACGACATACTGTTATCATTATTTACACTAGATGCATTTATTGATAGTGTTGAAGTACTTACAGGGCAGGATAATGCTCAAAAATATTTAAACAACGGTATGCATGACCCTTTGTATGAGAAAAATAATTATGTTGTGCAACACAGAAAGTCATTCAATATGATGAATGAGGGTTATTACTCTAAATACAAAAAATTAACGTTAAAGTCAGATGATGTGGATACTTTAAAGGTATATGAAGATATTTTGAATTATGCATCTGAAAAAAATATTGAATTATTTATTGGGATATCGCCAGTTCATGCACAACTACTTGAGACCATGTATGTATCTGGCAAGTGGAAGATGTTTGAGAGATGGAAAATGGATTTAGTAAAAATTAATGAAAAAATATCTATAAAGTATGGAAAATCTCCATATCAATTGGTAGATTTTTCTGGCTACAATAAGTATACTACTGAAAAAGTGCCGCTAAAGGGAGACTATACGTCAGAAATGCAATGGTATTGGGAGTCATCTCATTATAAGAAGGAACTTGGTGATTTAGTATTGTGTCATTTTTTTAAATACAAATCATTAGAGTGTTCAATTAATATAAATTTTGGAAATTTATTATCAACTTTAACTATTGATGATCATTTAGAAAAAATTCGTTCTAACAGGAAGAATTGGATTTTAGAGTTTCCAATTGATAAAAATGAAATTAATAGCTTGGAAAAATGAGATACGCACTTATAATAATGATTAAAAATGAAATAGAAGGGATTACTCATCTTTTTGATAAAATACCATTTGATAAATTTGACGAAGTTTTGGCGATTGATGGATTGAGTACTGACGGTAGTACTGAGTTTCTTAAGGATAATGGTGTAAGAGTAATTACCCAAACTATTGATGGGAGGGGTCAAGCCTTCAGAGATGCGTTTAAAAATACAGAATCAGATGTGTTGGTATTTTACGGTCCAGATGGCAATGAAGACCCCGCAGATATTTTAAATTTTTTCAAAGAGTTTGGTGGTGGTGTTGGAATGGTTGTGGCTCGTCGTTTAGGACCAGGAGCAATTAATAAAGAGGATAATAAGTTATTTAAGCCAAGAAAGTGGGTAAATGTATTATTTAATATAATTGCCAACTTCTTATGGAACCGCAATAGTTATGTTTATGATACGATTAATGGTTTTCGTGCAATTACAAGAAAAACATGGAATGAAATAAATATAGATACAGATGGCTATACAGTAGAGTATCAAAGCACTATTCGCTGTTTTAAAAATAATATAGATATTGTGGAGTTCCCCACACATGAGTTGCAGCGTATTGGTTCTAAATCTGGGTCACCAGCATTTCATACCGGCATAGCATTTGTTAGACTTTCTCTAAATGAAGTTTTATTGTCTATAATGCACTTCTTAAAAATAAAACCCAGGATGTAAAATACATTGAATGAAAATAATAATATTTAGGTTGAATTTTAATGCTTAATAATGCATCAATATTAATAACTGGAGGCACCGGATCATTTGGTCATGCATTTGTTAGAATGACTTTAGAAAAGTACAATCCTAAAAAAATTGTCGTACTATCTCGAGATGAGATGAAGCAGTGGGAGATGCAGAAATTATATCAATCCGATGCAAGGGTTAGGTTTTTTATTGGGGATGTTAGGGATAAAGAAAGATTGTACCGTGCACTGGACGGCATTGATTATGTGGTGCATGCTGCTGCAACAAAGATTGTTCCAACTGCAGAGTACAATCCATTTGAGTGCATTAAAACAAATGTAAATGGTGCAATGAATTTAATTGACGCATGTATTGATTGCAATATCAATAGAGTTGTTGCTCTATCTACTGACAAAGCTAGTAAGCCGGTTAGTTTATATGGGGCAACAAAATTAGCATCAGACAAGATGTTTGTGGCAAGTAACGCTTATTCAGGGGAGCACAAGACTAGATTCTCCGTTGTTCGTTACGGAAATGTTATGGGATCCAGAGGGTCGGTAATTCCTTATTTTATAGAGGAAAAAGTAAATAAGGTGTTGCCAATTACAGATGACCGTATGACTCGCTTTATGATTACATTAGAAGAGGGGGTTAAACTTGTTTGGAAGGCTTTTGATGACATGTGTGGAGGAGAAATTTATGTTAAAAAAATTCCATCTATGAAGGTTACTGATATAGCAACAGCAATAGATAAAGACGCCACTCAAGAAATTGTTGGAATTAGGCCTGGCGAGAAGTTACATGAGGAGATGATAGGGGAGGACGATTCTATTTATACTTATGAATATAATGGATACTATAAAATTTTACCAGTTATTAATAATTGGTCTTCTTCTGAAAAGCTAATTAAAAATGGTAAACGAGTAGAAAAAGGTTTTAGTTATACAAGTGATAATAATAGAGATTGGATGAGTGTAGAAGATCTTCAAGAATGGATTGAAAAAAATAAAAACAAAATTGGAAAAATCTGAATTTATTCCTTATGGCCGCCAAGATATCAGACCACAAGATATTGAGTCTGTTATTGATATTTTAAACTCTGATTTTATAACTCAAGGTCCAGCTGTCCCTGTATTTGAAAAGAAACTATGTGACTATACAGGGGCAAAGTATTCTGTTGCAGTTAATAGTTGCACTTCTGCTCTACATATTGCATGTCTCGCATTAGATTTGGGCCCTGGAGATATACTTTGGACGTCTCCAATCACATTTGTTGCTTCTGTTAATTGTGCCCTATATTGTGGAGCGAATGTTGATTTTGTAGATATTGAACCTGATACCGCATTAATGAGTATTGAGAAATTAAAGGAGAAACTTGAATGGGCAGAAAAAGAAGGAAAACTTCCTAAAATAGTTGTACCAGTTCATTTTGCAGGGCAGCCTTGCGATATGAAAGAGATTTACACCCTAGGACAGCATTATAATTTTAAAATTATTGAAGATGCTGCTCATGCTATTGGAGCAAAATACCAGGGTAATCCCGTTGGGAATTGTCATTATTCAGATATCTCTGTATTTAGTTTTCACCCAGTAAAGATAATTACTACTGGTGAAGGAGGCGCTTCCATGACTAATAATCCAATAATTTATGAGAGAATGAAAGTTTTAAGGAGTCATGGCATTACTCGTGATCCTCTAGTGATGAGAAAACAACATGAGAAATCTTGGTATTATGAACAGATTGATCTTGGGTTTAATTATAGAATGACAGATATTCAGGCCGCACTTGGCAGTAGCCAAATAACTCGTCTTGATGAATATGTGTTGCGTAGAACTGATATTGCAGAGTGGTATGATAAACAATTTGAAGATATATCTATTATTGATCCGTTATCACAGAAGGCAGAAAGAAAATCAGCGCATCATCTTTATGTAATTAAAGTTATAAGTGAAAAAAAAATTAGAGATAAAGTGTATGAATTTCTGCGTGAAAAAAATATTGGAGTAAATTTGCATTATATGCCTGTATACAAGCATCCATATCATCAGATGAAATACACTATTAGCAAGAAAAATAACGCAGAACATTATTTCGACAGAACATTAACATTGCCTATTTTTCAAGGGTTATCAAATAATCACACTAATTTTGTTGTTGATAGTTTACTGGAGGCTGTTCTAAGTAGTTAAAGCTTTAGGTCTAGTTGGTTATTAATATCATGCAAAAGTATTTAGAAAATATTATTTTAATTATGGAAGTGTTGCTTAGTTTGGATGGTAGATAAAATATATATGATTAAATTAAATAAAGGAGAATTTTATGGGAAAGGGAATAATATCATCAAAGCAAATTTACCTTAGACCTATTGTAGAAAGTGATATTGATAAAGGCTGGATGGAGTGGATGAATGATGGTGAAATAAATAAATTCTTAGTTAATAATAACCCCACAACAAGAGAGGATTTGTTAAATTATCTTTCAAATTCGAAACCGCCATCAGCTTATATGTTCGCTATTTGTATGGTTAGTGATGATAGTTATATTGGAAATGCAAGAATCAGCTCTATAAATTGGATCAGTCGTAGGGCGTCATATGGAAGACTTATTGGAAGTAAAAATTCTAGAGGAAAAGGACTGGGGACCGAAGTTTTGATATTGCTCGCATACTATGCGTTCTACCATTTAAATTTAAATCGAATTCAGACCGGAGTAGTGGATACCAATATAGGGTCATTGCGTAGTAATGAAAAATCTGGCGCCGTAAAGGAAGGCATTATTAGAGAGGCTGAATATATAAATGGAGTTTACCATGACAGTATTATGTATAGTATCCTCAAAAAAGATTTTGATAAAAGAGCGTATAAAGATATAATTTAGTAAATTTTTCTATGAATAAGCTCTATGTAAAATATTTAATAAGACTAGCTAAAATACATAGACGCTGATGCTTTGATTTGCACTACTACCTCCTTATGTTTTATTATAAGAAAATTCTACTTTTACTGGGTGTTAATTCTTGGGAGGATTACACTATAGATACAAATTTAGTTAAATAAAAATAAACCAATAGTGACTTTTCATTAGGCAGTATATTGCCAAAATAAAAATTGCAAACAATATGAATGCAGTTAATCAATTCTCTACTTGATAATGAAATAGTGAAAAATATGCATAGGGTAGTTATGTATACCTGAAATTGTAAAGGAGTTTATTTAACAATAATGTCCTATAAACTTAAACTTAAACTTAAATTTAAGTTTAAGTTTTTAATGTAGTTTTATGTAAATTTTGGAGAAAGTTGATGAGTGATTATTGTGAAAAGAATAATATAATATGGAATGAATCATACAAATCATATGATGAAAATATATTAATACCAGGTGTTAAGTTTCCAAATGAATATCTTATAAATTTTATTTATAATTTAAACAAAGTTAATCCAGGAAAGAATCTTAGAATTTTAGAGCTTGGATTTGGAGGGATCACAAATATGATGATGATGGCTAAACACGGGTGTACTGTTGATGGGTTAGAAGTTTCTTTAGATGCAGTAAATAGAACTAAGGCTGCAATTAAGCAATATGGGTTAGAAGAAAAGCTAAGCGTTGAACTATATAATGGTAATAATTTAATACCAAAGGACGATAGTACATATGATGCAGTTGTCGGATTGCAGTGTTGTTATTATAATTTGGATCAAAATAAATTTGCTAAGGAGTGTAATCGTGTTTTAAAGTCAAATGGAGTAATGCTACTTTCCTTTTTTTCTAGAAATCATGAATACATGAGTTATATAGAAGAAGGTAATAATAAAGATGGGATTGTGACATTTAATAATAAACATCCCAATAGTAAGTTGCGTGGCTTAAATTTGTATCTGTATACGAAAAGTGGATCATTTTGCAAAACATATGGTAGATATTTTTATTACTCTGTTGGGCATCAAGATTTAAATTATGCGCCAATTTATTCATCATGGAATTATTTAACTTGTATTAAGTCACAAGATCAGGCTGATATTCTTAACAATACTCCTGTTCCTGCAAGAGCAGATCTAATAAATCAAACAAAGAACAAGGTCAATACTAGCAGTGGGTCAATATTAACTAGTAAAAATGAGTTTATCTTCGAAAAAAATACCTATTATAACGATTATAGTGATTATCCATCTGAGCATGTTGTGAGGTTCTTATCAACAAAAAATAGGAAAAATATTAATAATTACTTTACTAAAAGACATTCATTGTCAGATAATTCATTGCCAGGAGTCGGGCTTACTGCGGTAGATTTGGGTGCAGAAAGTTATGCAAATGTTGGTGCTGCATTAACATTTGGATATGATTGTATTGCGGTGGTAGAAGGTCCATCAATAGCTGATTTAATAAAATCTAAAAATAAAACTGAAAAATTAGTAGATATTAAGTTGTGGGATAAGACATACATACCTTTGCCCGATTCATCAGTAGATGTTATTTTTTCACCATTGTTTGCATCATTTTATTTAGAGCAGGATTATTTAATAAAAGAGTTATCAAGGATATCTAAAGATGGAGCAGAGATATTTTTTATGTATATATCGCCTAGGCACGGAATAATTAAAGATCTAGAAAGATATAATAACTTGTACGTTAAAAAAAATCAGGCGTCATCAGCCCAATCAGTCGAAAGGTCAATCATAAAATGTGATAAAGAAATTTTGGAGAATACATGGGGTGCTTATTTCGATGTCGATGTTTATTGGGTGGAAGATAATATGTCAAGTATTTTTAGCTCTTACTATGTAGTTAAAGGAGTAAAAATAACAAAATAAGGGGCTGACACCTAACATTTAAAATGTTAGGTGTCAGCATGTATGTAAAGCATTGTAAATTCAGCAATAATAAGCAATTAGAGTTGATGAAAGTTATTTTGGTGATGTCAGAAAGGGTAAGAGTGGTAGAGGTGCAGCAGGAAAAGTTGCAGTTTTTGGTATTTTAAAACGAGGTGGTAAAGTTTATACGCAAATTGTACTAGATGCGAAGACAGATACATTAATGCCCATCATACGCAATAGAATCAA
>Ga0233441_1002829_pt1 | contig 12322 bp, 11 predicted proteins | sample SI_123_September_4_FD_182781 | JGI IMG/M metagenome (GOLD analysis project Ga0233441, IMG submission 182781) | Seawater microbial communities from Saanich Inlet, British Columbia, Canada - SI_123_September2016_135_MG | ecosystem: Environmental > Aquatic > Marine > Inlet | place: Canada: British...
ATCGCAGATTCTATCATCGCCAAACAACCGAAGGTTGTTGGCGTTCATAGACTGATCATGAAGACGGGTTCTGATAACTTTAGAGCATCAAGCATTCAAGGTATTATGAAGCGTATTAAGACTAAAGGCATTGAAGTGGTTATCTATGAACCAGTGCTCACGCAGCAAGGTGAGAGTGAGTTTTTCCATTCTAAGGTGATTGACAGCCTAGAAGAGTTCAAAAAAATTAGTGATGTGATTGTTGCCAATAGAATGGTGGAAGAGTTGAATGACGTTAAAGATAAGGTTTATACAAGAGATTTATTTAATAGCGACTCTTAAATGATACAAAAACTAAAATCTCTACAAAACCATCAAGGCTTCATGAAATACTTTAAAAATACTTCATGGCTTTTTGGTGAAAAAATACTACGAATGATAGTAGGTCTTTTTGTGGGTATTTGGGTAGCTAGATATTTAGGACCTGAACAGTTTGGGCTTTTTTCTTATGCCCAGAGTTTTGTTGGGCTTTTTACTGTTATTGCTACTCTTGGACTTGATGGCATAATTGTAAGGGAACTTGTTAAAGATGAAAGCCGTAGAGATGAGCTAATCGGTACAGCTTTTTGGCTAAAAGTCATGGGAGCTATTGGTGTTTTAATTATAGTGGCTATATCAGTAAACTTTACCTCAAATGACACATATACAAATACCCTAGTTTTTATCATAGCAAGTGCGACAATATTCCAAAGTTTTAATGTAGTAGATATGTACTTTCAAAGTAAAGTGATGAGTAAATATGTTGTTTATGCAAATATTATATCCCTGCTTATAAGTAGCTTGGTTAAAATAGTACTTCTATTAAATGAAGCACCATTAGAAGCTTTTGCTTGGGTTATATTATTTGATAGCTTTATATTAGCATGTGGATACATCTATTATTTTTTTCTAAAAACCAATAACAAATACAATAGTACACCAATAATTCTCAGTAATTTAATATTCAGAAGAGATGCCGCTATTTCTCTTTTAAAAGACTCTTGGCCTTTGATATTTGCAGGGGTTGCCATATCAATAAATATGAGAATAGATCAAGTAATGTTAAAAGAGCTTTTAGGGAGTGAAAGTGTTGGGTATTATGCTGCATCAGTTAAGATAATGGAACTAGTTGCATTTATTCCTCAAATGATTTCAAAATCTATTTTCCCCTCTTTTATAAATACATATAAAAATAATAAAACTCTTTTTTTAAATAGATTAAAAAAAGCTTATAGATATTTATTTTATATTAGTGTGGTATTGGCTGTTTTATTATATCTACTTTCAGAGTATATTATTTTATTCTCTTTTGGTGAACAATACTTTCAATCAATATTATTACTTCAAGTGTATTCTTTAGCAATAGTTTTTGCTTCTATTGGTGCTGTTAATGCAATATATCTTAAAGCTACGAACTTACAAAGCAAAATTATGAATAGACAGGTTTTGAATGTAGTTTTAAATATAACATTAAACTATTTTTTTATACAAGAATTTGGCCTGATAGGCCCTGTTTATGCAACACTAATAGCATTATTTATTAGTACTATTATGTATGATTTAATAGATAATGATTTAAAAGAAATGAATAAAATAAAATTAGCAATATTAAAAATAAAGTAATAAAATTATGATCAATTTTATTAAAAAGAAGATAATAAAACAGCGAACAAAAAATCCATATCAAGATGTTAATGATAAATATAAGTTGATATTTATTCATATTCCTAAAAATGCAGGTATAAGTATTGAGCAGGCACTTTTTGGACAAAAGATTGGACATAAAAGTATTAAAGAGTTTGAAGCATATGACGCAAAAAAATTAGAAGAATACTTTAAGTTTTCCGTTGTGAGAAATCCTTATGATAGATTGGTTTCTGCATTTCATTTTCTAAAAAAAGGTGGAAGAAATGATATTGATAAAGTTTGGGCAAAAAATAATTTAGCAAATATAAATAATTTCAATGAATTTATAGACAAACTTAAAGATAAATCTTTTGTTAAAGCAATATTGAATCAACAACATTTTAGACCTCAATATGAATATCTAATTAACGCTCAAGGTAAATTAAAAATAGATTATATATTGGAATTTGAAAATCTTCAAAAAGATTTTGAATCTATGTTAGAAAAGATAAATATTGAATCCAGAGGTCTTAAACATAAAAATAAAAGCAATAGAAATAACTGGGAAGAGTACTACGATGAGAACAGCAAAGAGTTGATTCATAAATTGTATCAAAAAGATTTTGAATTATTTTATGAGAAGCGATTAAAATGAATAAAATCATAAAAAAAATAAATTTTCGAAGAAGATTTTTATATCTATTAATGATTATTAGATTTCCTAAGTATTTTTTTAACGACAATTTTATCCATCCATTTTCATTGATTAGTAGAAATGTTGAAATTTTAAAAGGTACTAATATCAATGGTCCTTGCTTTTTAACAAGCAATACTATTATTGGTAAATATTGTGCAATTGGGTACAACTTAAGAATTAGAGTTGATTCACATAGTATGGATTATCCAAATATTTTAGGTAAATTTCAACAAAGATATAAATTTAAAAATATTCTAAAATTTAAAGGTGAAGTGAATATTGGAAATGCTTGCTGGATTGGAGATAATGTAATTATTTTAGCAGATGTCAGAGTTGGAAATGGTGTAGTTATTGGAGCTGGTTCAATAGTTACAAAAGATATTCCAAGTTATTCTGTAGCTGCAGGTAATCCTGCAAGAGTTCTCAAATATAGATTTCCTGATAGTGTCATACATGAGCTTGAAGAAATACAATGGTGGGATTGGGATGATGAAAAAATTAAAAAAAATGCAAATTTTTTCAATACTGATTTATCAAAATTTAATGGAACAGTAAAGGACGTGATAGTATGACTTTTTTCACATTGGCTTCCCAAAATCAGCAAGCACAACATTACAAAAACAATTATTTGATAAGCATAGCCAAATAAATTTTTTAGGTATTTATACTACTGGAAATATTGGTCAAGATAGTGATGAAAAAAAGATGAAAAACTGAAAAGTAATAAATTTTTAATTAAGCAAATAGTGAAAAATATTTTGAAACATGGAGGTTGCAGGTATGAATGAAATAGATAATGCATTAGAAATTATACAAAGAGAAAAGATATCAGATGAGGCTAATTGGATTGATGGATATATAGAAAATGCAGCTCAAGGATTGTATAAAGAACTTGAATATGTAAAACTTAATATTGACAAGAGTAAAACAGTCTTAGAATATGGCTCAGCTCCTTTTGTATTTACAAAGGCATTGTATTTAGCAGGGTATAAAGTTGTAGGAACAGATATAGCTCCTGAAAGATTTAAAAACTTTTGTAAACTAAACCTGGATGTTAGAAAAGTTAATTATGACAATGAGTCGTTGCCAGTTGAATCAGAATCTATAGATGAGATTATCTGTAATGAAGTTTTTGAACATATGAGAGGTAATCTCATCAAAACATTTGAAGAGGCGCACAGGGTTCTAAAGAAAGGAGGGAAGATTCATGTTACTACTCCAAATGTTAGAAGTATAAAAGGTATTTATATGTTTTTATTTAAATCAAAAAGTTGTTCATGTGCTTGTGATTTATATCATGAGTGGAATAAAATAGAAACTATTGGACATATGGGGCATGTTAGAGAGTATACAGCTCAAGAGGTAAAGGAATTTATGTTACAAATAGGATTTAATTTTAATTCTGTTGACTTTACAGGATCTTCAAAAGGTGGATATAAAACTAAAATATTTAATTTATTTGAAATTTTTTTCCCTTCGCTTCGACCAATTATGAGACTAGTTTTTGAAAAATAATACCTACTTTCACATTGGCTTCCCAAAATCAGCAAGCACAACATTACAAAAACAATTATTTGATAAGCATAGCCAAATAAATTTTTTAGGTATTTATCCAACTAGAAACATAGGCCAAGATAGTGATGAAAGTAACAAGGATACAAAGTATTTACAAAATAAAGATTTAAAAGGATTTCATAATTGCTTGACTAATTTAGAAGGGGTGGAATATCAATTTTCAGATGTTGAAAAGTATTTCCAAAATATAAAACCTCTTTTATCAAATGAAAAGTTAAATATGTTTAGTAATGAAAGATTTTCTTCGGTGCTCTTTGCACACAAAGATAGAGCTGAAAAAGCCAAAAGAATTAAGCAACTCTTTCCAGATGCAAAAATAGTCATAATTTTAAGAAAGCAAATAGACATAATAAAATCACAATATCGAGATCACCCTTTTGATCCAAGAAATTTATACTCAAATCAGAAAAGTGTAAGTATTGATGAATGGGTAGAGAGAGACTTTAAAAACTACGATATCAGTTTTGTTAAGTCGATAGAATATTATAAAATAGTGAAGTATTATAGTGAACTCTTTGGAAAAGAAAATGTTGGAGTGTTTTTATTTGAGGAGTTGGTAAATGATTTAGAATTGTTTTCAAAAAAAATATCAAACTTTTTAGATATTGATGAATTGGAGACTTATAATCTGCTAAATAGTAAGCATGAAAATGACGGTGTTTCACAAAACTTTAATACTTATAGAAAATTTAGAACTCAACTATCAAGCTTTATTCCAAACGAGATAAAACATAATGGTATATTAAAAAGTTTAGAACAACAACTATTTCAAAAACTAAAAAAAGGTAAAAAGCAAAAAGTAAATATGAGTGTAGATACAAAAGAGAAAATTTACAGTTATTACAATGAACAGAATAAAAAACTAGCGAAGGAATATAGTTTGGAACTACGAAAATATGAATATATAAATGAATAAAATAAAAGTAGGACTTTATTTAGTAAATGAAGTCTATCAAGGGGTGGACCTTAGTAAGCCTGAAGTTGGAAATCCAGGAATAGGCGGAACAGAGTATAACTTTATAACTTTTCCATATTATTACATGAAGTTTTTTGATGATGTTGAATTTGTCTTTTATGCACAAATTATTGATACATTACCAACAAAGTTCAAAGCTATACAAGCTACAGATGTAAGTAATGCTGCAGAAAAAGCAAAAAGTGATGAGTGTGATATATTTATCTATAGACCAACTGAAGATAAAGAAGGTTTTGATTTTTTAGAAAATCTTAAAACAATACAAATAAAAACAATAGCATGGATACACAATACACCTTTTAAACAATTAAGACTAATGGCTAAACATCCTTATATAGCTAGATATGTAAATGTCAGTAAAGAGCAATACGACATGCTACGAGACCATCCTATCATTTACAAGGCAGATATGATTTGTAATGGATTTGATCCAAAACTTTACATTCCAAAAGAAGAAGTGAAAAAAGAAAAATCAGTTGTTTATATGGGAAGCTTGATACATGCTAAGGGTTTTCATATTCTTGCAAGAGTTTGGAAAAAAGTTTTACAAAAAGTGCCAGATGCTAAACTTGAAGTGATAGGTAGTGGGCAACTTTATGATAGAAATTCAAAATTAGGTGATTGGAATATAGCAGACGAAAAATATGAAGCAGTTTTTAGACCATATCTCAGCGATAAACATGGAAATAAACTTGCTAATGTAGTTTTTCATGGAGTTCTTGGTAATGAAAAGATACCTATTATGCAAAAAGCTATGATAGGTTGTCCTAATCCATCAGGGGTAACAGAAAATTGTCCAGGTGTTGCTATAGAGTTTCAAGCTTGTGGTACAGCTATAGTCTCTGGGGCATTTTGGGGACTTCTTGATACTGTTGACAATAATAAAACAGGACTTTTAGGAAAAACTGATTATGAACTGGTGAATAATATTGTAAATTTACTACAAAATGAAAAGAAGGCTATAGAATTAGGAGAAAATGGGATAGAATTTATTAAAGATAAATTTAATCATGAAAAAATATCAACCAAATGGAAAGAGCTTTTTAAAAATATTAAAAATGACAACAAAGTAGAAATACTTCCTATTGATCAAAATCCAGAATATGAATATAAGCAGTTTAGTGAGAGAATGAGATTTTTCAAAGAGAAGTATGGATTTTGTAAATGCTTACCCGCTTATATTGAGTTAAGATCATATCATAAAAAATTGACAAAAATATTTGAAGCATAATGATAAGTAAGCCTTTAGTTTCCATTATTATTCCTAACTACAATAATTAAAAGTATTTATCCCAATGCTTAGAAATTTGTATGAAGCAGTCCTGCTCTAATATTGAAATAATAATAAGGCTTCTTAGGATGTTCTATATAAGAAATTTTAAAAAGTTGTCAGAGGTTTTGAGGTGATAAATTGTAACTTGAATCCAGTAATAATTGTATTAGCTTATAACAGGGCACAAGCACTTTCACGATTACTTCAATCGATTGAAAAAGCTGATTATCACATTAGCACTACATTAGTAATATCAATTGAGGGTAATGCATCAAATGATGTTGTTCAAACTGCGGAAAATTTCGAATCAAAGAAACTTAATAAATTAATAATTAAACGAAGAGAAAAACTAGGTTTAAGAAATCATGTAATCGCTTGTGGCGATCTTGTTAACAAATATGATGCTGTTATAATTCTTGAAGATGATCTTGTTGTAGATAGATATTTTTACCGATATGCTTGTGATGCGATTAAGTTTTATAACGATGATGAAAGTATTGCAGGAATAGCACTCTATTCGCATGAATATAATGAGTTCTCCAATCTACCATTTAGATCGATGCGAAACGGTTATGCAACCTATCCAATGCAGCTACCTTGTTCCTGGGGGCAATGCTGGAATAAAAAGCAATGGTTGGGATTTAAAAAATGGTATAAAGGTAGAAATCAACTAGATTTATCTAAGATTCATGGGTTGCCAGATCAAGTGAAAGGATGGCCTGAGTCTTCATGGAAAAAATATTTTCATAGTTATATAATTGAAAATGACCTATATTTTATGTATCCGTATGAGTCATATTCTACAAACTGTTCAGATGCTGGTGGAATGCACATAACTAATGGGTCTAATATTCATCAAGTTTCACTTGCTACGAACATGCGACCATATTTTTCTCAAAACTTCTGTCCAAGAGACAATAAAGAGGTTTCTTACGATGGTTTCATGGAACCGAATGGTGACTATGTTTATAGAGTGCTTGGTATGGATAGAGGTGAAGTTACAATTGATCTTCAAATGATTAAACCAATTAAGTTTTTAAAGGAATATAAGTATGCCCTAACACTAAGAAATACTCCAAATAAAATTAGTCAGTATTCGTTGAATTTTAGACCAGTAGAAGTTAACTTTGATTTTCAAAATTCTAAATTAGATTTGGACAATGTAATCGTGCTATCAAAAACAATACCTTTAGGTACAAATAAAAATTTAAATGCCGAAATATTATCTTACTTTATAGGTGTTGATGTTTTATCTAAACAGTTTATATTTGCAATTTTTAGAGATCTTCTAAAAAAAATCTATACCAAAATAAAAATATTTCATTGATTGCATGGTTTTTTATTTAAATTGATGAGTTGATTTTATGTCAATAAAAAAAAATTTATTTATTATAGGGTGGGTGTGTTTAGCTTTGTTACCTATTCATGCTATTCTCAATTGGTTGTTCGAAAGCACACCTTTGCTTATATGGAAACAACTTTTGTTTCTTGTATTCAACAGTTTAGCCTTTTATTATCTATTTTTTATCCAAAAATCAACTCATTTAAAAAGCCTTAGCTCAAAAGAATGGCTTAGTTTACAGCTATTAGTGCTAATGATGCTATCTTCAATTCTGTTAATGGTTTTTTTAGCGTTTGTTTATAATTTTACTGTTTATAGGATTGTTTATTCTGCAATAGCTTATATTGGTTTTATTGGTGCTATAAGCTTTGTTTTGTTGGTTGTAGAAAAAGATCGATTGTTTAATTTATTTTTGTTTGTTTCTTTATTAAGTTTCTTTTCTTGTATGGGGTTGGTGTTAGATTATTTTTATGATTTTCTATATTTTTTGCCAATATCACATGGGCTTACAATGGAAATGGAAATGGAAATGGAAGGTTATTTGCGAAGGTCATCATTTTTATTCGGAACATCCACTGTTGTTCTCCCATTTATTGGCATGGGATTAGTATTTGTTACAATTCTAGCGATAGTTTACAAAGCGTATAGATACGATTTGTTTTATTTTGTTTATATGATGATTTCTTTGTTTGGCGTATTTTTGACAGGTAGCCGAACACAGTTTATTTTGTATTGTTTTCTTTTGTTAATCTCTTATATTGTATTCTTTACTAAAAGGCACCTTGCTGGAATTTCGTCATTTTTTGTGATGCTGATACTCTTTATTTATGTTTTCGATGGTATGTTTTCATTCTTTGATGCTGAACAATTAAAAATTATTATCACAAGGTATATTAATCCTTTAGATGCTACTGAAGCTGGAAATAACACTCGTTTTGATTCATGGTTACTTGGCATCAAGAGTATAACTGAAATGGATTTTACACAAATATTTGGTGTAGGGCTTGGGAGTAGTTTTGGAATGATTAATGATGGCCGATCCTCAACTGGCCATTTTGAAAGCAGTTTATTAATGGTTTTACATAATACTGGCTTATTGGGTGCTATAGTTTATTTCTCGCCACTAATATTTGCATTGTATTATTTGATTATTAAAAGAATAAAGAACTCTTTTTTAAAGATTCTGATTTTTAGTTGGTTCTTAATTTATTCTATATCCATTTTAGTGGCCCCATCAATTTTTAATTATCATATATCTCTATCGTTCTTTATCATGGTTGGCTTATCGTTGATCATTGTTGATGTTGATAAAATGGTTTATTTAACGTCCCGAAACCATAGCCGAAAAAATAAGAAGGTCAGTGAGTATGTCTAGTTATCAATATCTTGTAAAAGGCGCTCTAAAGCATGTGCAAAGGATAGTCGTAAATAAGTTCGAAAATAAATTTGAAACGATTTATTTTCTACCAGAAGGAAAAGACCGTAAAGGCGTGGGTGGCTTGCGCACAAAGGGGATCTACAAAAAGACTCAGCTTAAAAAACCATTAATTACTGTCGTTACGGTAGTTTATAATGGTGAAAAATTCTTAGAAGAAACTATCCAAAGCGTCATAAACCAAACATACGATAATGTCGAATACATCATAGTCGACGGCGGCTCCTCTGACAGGACCCTAGATATCATCCGTAAATACGAACACGCCATCGACTACTGGGTGTCAGAAAAAGACAAAGGCATCTATGATGCGATGAATAAAGGCATTGAACTTGCGACGGGCGATTGGATTAATTTCATGAATGCTGGGGATACGTTTTTTAATAAGTTAGTACTCTGCGGCATTATTCATGATTTTAATAATTATGATGTGGTTTACGGTTCGACGATGTTGAAAAAAAATGACTCTCTTCGATTAGTTGTCCCGAGAAGTGTTAACTCTATACTTTATGGACGGTTGCCTTTCATTCATCAGTCTTCGTTCGTAAAAAGTAATGTGTTAAAATCTAATTTATTTTCTGATCAGTACAGTGTTAACTCGGATTTCAATCTTTTTTTAAAGCTTTATATTGTAGGAGCTTCATTTCACGAGCTACATGAGCTAATTTCAATTTATGATGGCTATGGTTTTAGTTCCCGAAGTCAAAAGATAAGTTATAACGAAAAGTTGAGTATTCTTAAAGCCAATAAGGTTTCCACAATTGGTTATTTATTCTATTACTATCTTGCTAAATTTAGAATGGTTTTAAAGTTTTTGCTGTGCCCAGTAATTAAAACTTTAAAATTATCACAATTTAAAACCCATTGTTAGGGGAGTATCTTATCAATAAAGAAGTGAAATTATTAGATTGCACCCTCCGCGATGGTGGCTATTACAATGCCTGGGATTTTGATCCAAAATTAGTGTCAGCATATTTTGATGCGATGACTATATTAAAAGTAGATTTTGTTGAAGTAGGTTTACGAACTCTCAATATACAAGGATTTAAGGGCGGATTTGCTTACAGTACAGATCGTTTTTTAAATACCTTGAATATTCCATCTGAGCTGAAAGAAAAAATTGGTGTTATGGTCAATGCAACCGAATTGGTACAAGAGCAACTAAGCTTAGTAGAAGTTTTACAAAAACTCTTTGCTCCAAAATCAGAAAGCCCTGTTTCACTCGTTCGTATTGCTTGCCATGCTCATGAACTTGCTAACGCACTACCTGCTGCAATTTGGTTAAAGGGGCAGGGGTATTTAGTAGGTTTTAATCTCATGCAAGTCGCGGATCGCACTGATGACGAAATCATTTCACTTGCCAAACTCGCCAGCAATTATCCGTTAGATTCCCTGTACTTTGCTGATTCAATGGGAGGCTTAAATCCAACCGAAGTAAAGCATATAGTCAGTTTAATTCGTCAAGGCTGGAAAGGAGAAATAGGTATTCACACACACGACAATATGAATCAAGCTCTTGCTAACTCGATGGCAGCAGTCGAAGTGGGTATTACCTGGGTTGATAGTACTGTAATGGGTATGGGAAGAGGAGCTGGCAATGTACAAACCGAATACTTGGTACTTGCTTTAGAATCTTATCGCCAACAACAAACTAATATTACCAAATTGCTTGAGCTGACAGGTCGTTACTTCAGCTCCATGAAAGCTCTATATGGCTGGGGTGCTAATCCTTATTATTATCTAACTGGAAAATATGGCATTCACCCATCCTATGTTCAAGAAATGTTAGCTGACAGTCGGTATAGTGAAGAAGATATTCTCGCCGTTATTCAGCATCTTAAAGTCGAGGGTGGGAAAAAATTCAGTCTGCATACCCTAGATGCCGCGCGTCACTTTTATTCTGGTGAATCTAGAGGGCAATGGGAGCCGAAGAAACTTTTTAAAGACCAAGAAGTCTTATTGCTTGGTACAGGGCCAGGCGTTGCCAAGCACCATCATGCGATAGAGAGCTATATTTTTCAACATCAACCAATCGTATTGGCTCTCAATACACAATCAGCGATAGCACAAGACTTAATTGATATTCGTGTAGCTTGTCATCCAATTCGCTTGCTTGCAGATTGTAAAGACCATGTTCAACTGTCGCAACCTCTAATAACTCCTGTCAGTATGTTGCCGCAAAATGTATTAGATTCTTTAGAAGATAAAGAGTTGCTAGATTTTGGGTTGCAAGTCCAATATGATCGTTTTGAAGTCTCAGACAACTATTGTGTAATACCAAACTCGTTGGTATTGTCTTATGCCTTAGCCACTCTTGCCAGTGGTCAGGCTAAACGTATCTTGCTTGCTGGCTTTGATGGTTATGGTGCGGATGATCCAAGGCGCAAAGAGGTCGATAATGTCTTTAATCTTTTTTTATCTAATATAAAACACTGTCCTATTTTATCCATAACTCCAACGCGTTATGAAATTCCGGTTGCTTCAATTTATGCTTTAGAGGGTAGCTTATGAAAACCGTTATCGTTATTCCTGCGCGTTACAAATCTTCACGCTTTCCAGGTAAGCCTTTAGTGAATTTACTCGGCAAGCCTATGATTCAATGGGTTGCCGAATTGAGCGAAAAAGCAGTTGTTAAAGAAAATGTTTATATCGCGACTGACGATCATCGCATCGCTGATACAGCGAATAAATTGGGTTATCAAGCAGTGATGACTTCAGAGTATTGTTTAACAGGTACAGACCGTTTAGCAGAGGTTGCACAAAAAGTGGAAGCGGATATTTATATCAATGTCCAAGGGGATGAACCTTTGGTTAATCCAGAGGATATCTTAAAAGTCATTGAGGCAAAAAAGACTTATCCGAATGAAGTTATCAATGGTTATGCAGTTATAGGAAAAGATGAAGATCCAAATAGTGTAAATATCCCCAAAGTCATTTTTACCGAAGATCAGCGTTTAGTGTGTATGTCACGTCAAGCCTTGCCATGCTTTAAGGATATAAAAAACGCACCAAAAGAATATTACAAGCAAGTATGTATCTATGCCTTTAACAGAGAAGAGCTTATAGCGTATGGCAACTTCGGCAGAAAAAGTACTTTAGAGCATTCAGAGGATATTGAAATTATTCGTTTTTTAGAGTGGGGACAGGCAATACGTATGGTACAAACTTGTCCAGGCAGCTTGGCGGTTGATGTACCAGACGATGTACTTAAAGTTGAAGTAGGATTAAAGGAGTTATGGGGTGAATAAGGCTATAACAGAATACCAAACCCTTGTATTTGATTGTGATGGCGAAGCGCCAAAGTTGAGAGAATCTATTTAAATGAATATCAAAATATCAGTGAGTTAACTACTGATGTGGATGACTATATTGATTTTTAT
>Ga0233441_1002830_pt1 | contig 12321 bp, 13 predicted proteins | sample SI_123_September_4_FD_182781 | JGI IMG/M metagenome (GOLD analysis project Ga0233441, IMG submission 182781) | Seawater microbial communities from Saanich Inlet, British Columbia, Canada - SI_123_September2016_135_MG | ecosystem: Environmental > Aquatic > Marine > Inlet | place: Canada: British...
TACCACTACTTTAGCATCTGGAAAGTTTTCTTGAAAATAAAAAGCTAGATTTGAACCAATAAATCCAGCACCACCTGTGATTAAAATTGTTTTGTTATTAAAGTTAATATCATTGTAAGTCATAAAGTACCTTTTGATTTAATAGATATATTTTAGCATAAGTTATATAATAGACATACAATAGTAAAATATATAAATAAAATACACTTCAAGGGTAAATATGAAAATTTTAGCAATTAGATATAGTGGATTAGCTGATATTATCATGTTATTATCTACATTAGAAAAAATAAAAAATAAATATGAAAATGCCCATATTACACTTTTAACTGATTCGTCAAATGTAAAACTAAAAGAATTAAGCTGTGGATTAATTGATGAAGTAATTACCGTAAATAGAGGATATTTCAAAAGAAAAGAAATATTTAATTCTTTAAGTGAATTAGTTAAGGTAATTTTTAAAATTAGATCAAAATTTGATATGTGTATAGATTTTCAAAGTTTTGGAGAAACTGCAACTATTAGCTATTTAGCTAATGCTAAAATTAAGTTAGGTGCTCCAAAAAAAGAAAAGTATAACTATGGATATACTCAGATAATTCAAAGAGATGAAAGTGGTCATAGAAGCCAATTGTTTTCAAGAATTGCTACTGTTAATGATAATCTTAATTTTTCAAAATTATGCTTAAATAATGAAGCAGCTGAATATAAACAAACTACATTAAAAAGATTAAATAAAGATAAAAAAACTATAGGACTAAATATAGGTTCAACTCAAGAAAATAGAAGATGGAGCGAAAATAATTTTTCACAACTGTCTAATATCTTGAAAGAAAACTATAATGTACTTATATTTTTAGGTCCAAGTGAAATACAATATAAAGATGCTTTTGATAAAGAGTCTTTATTCATAGAGAATGTAAATTTAATAGAACTTACAGGTGCAATATCTGTATGTGATATATTTATTACAAATGATACTGGACCAGCACATATGGCTGCTGCACTTAATGTAAGTACATTAACACTATTTAGTACAGGAAGTGATAATAATGTTGGATCATTAATAGATAAAAAAGAATTTATTAAGAATTTGAATATTAATGAAATTAGTATCAATCAAGTGGAAGAAAAGCTAAATCAATTAATATAATTAATATTGATTAATTACATTCAAAAATTGATTCATCCTAACTTTATATGTATGGAATTCTAATGTCCTTTTATACGCATTTTGTGCAATAATTTTTGCCAATAAAGTATCTTTTGTATATCTATTTATTAGTTCTTTTGCTTCATCAAAATTTTTATAAGTAATAATTTCTTTTCCATCTTCATAACTTAAGTTCAAATCTTCTCGTTTATCTGATATAATCATTGATCCACAAGCCGGAGCCTCAAAGGTTCTCATATTTAGGCCGCCATGAAGTGCATTGTCTTTCTGATGAAGATTAAGTGTTATTTGATATTGGTCATAGTCTTTAGCAACTTGACTAAGTTTTATCTTTTTATTTATTATTATGGTATTATGACTTTTATTTAAAATTGAACACTTATTCCATCCCCAACCTTTTAGTATAATCTGGTTTTCTGAAATACTATTAATGAATTTACACCTTTCATTATTATATGCTGCTGCAAAATAAGCTTTATTTATCTTATTAAAATTATTATTCTTAAACTTATTTGTATCTACTGCACATTGTAATAAATGTACATTTTTAAATTCATTAAAGTGATTATTAAGATAATAATATGTTGCACTAAAAAGTATATCGATATAATAACCATATTGTTTATTATATTCATATCTTATAGCTTCATCAGCATCCCAAGCAGCTATTTTACATATAAAGGGTAAGTCTCTTAAATATTTATAATATGTAATAGGAATAAAAAATGCTGATATAAAAAATATTATATTAGGCTTGAAATCAATAATACTATCTCTAATACTTTTCGCATGTAATTCATGAGCTTTATTTTTATTATATAAACCTACAATATTATTTTTAAAAGATTGATTATTGATCTGAAAATGTTTAACATTATACCCTAGTTCTTTTAATGCATTTGCTGTAGAACTATCCCATTCTAGATGATTCTTTTTACCTATTACAACTATATTCATTTAATGCCTTTAGTATTTTATTAGTAGCTTCAAAACTCTGCACACCACTAATAGGTAAACTTAAAACCTCACTATGTATCTGTTCACTTATAGGATAACTATTACTACTCCATTCTTTATAGGCTTCTTGTTTATGAGAAGGAACTGGATAATGTATCAAAGTTTGAATATCATTATCCAATAAATATTTTTGCAATTCATCTCTCTTATTAGTTCTAATTACAAACACATGCCATACATGGTTATCATAGGCTCTTACGGTTGGTAAAATAATATTTTTATTTTTAATATTTTCAAGATAATAGTTTGCGATATCTCTTCTTTTATTTGATTCTTCATCTAAATATCTTAATTTCACTCTAAGCATAGTAGCTTGTATTTCATCTAACCTACTATTTTTACCCTTATAAATATTTTCGTATTTCTTTTGGCTTCCGTAGTTTCCTAGTGCTTTTATAGTATTTGCTAGTTCTTCATCATTTGTAGTTACAGCTCCACCATCACCTAAAGCCCCAAGATTTTTCCCAGGATAAAAGCTAAATCCACTTGCATCTCCTAGATTACCACTTCTTTTATCTCCAAAATAAGCACCATGTGATTGAGCAGAGTCTTCTATTACTTTTAAGTTATATTTTTTAGCAATTTCATTTATTTTATTCATCTCACAAGTTTGACCATAAAGATGAACGGGCATAATAGCTTTTGTTTTATTTGTAATCTTCTCTTCTATTTTAGCTGGATCTAGTAAGTATGTATCTATGTCTGGCTCTACGAGTACTGGGACTAAATTATTTTCACTTATTGCTAAAATAGAAGCAATATATGTATTTGATGGGACTATTATTTCATCGCCATCATTTATAATATCCATCTCCTTGTATGCTCTTATTATTAATATAAGTGCATCAAGTCCGTTAGCTACACCTACTGCATACTTCGTACCACAATACTGAGCAAACTCTTTTTCAAACTCTTTACACTCATTACCTTGAATATACCAACCACTATCTATCACTTTTGTACAAACTTCAATAAGCTCATTTCTATATTGAGCATTAATTTGTTTTAAATCTAAAAATGGGATCATTTAATTTAACTCCTCTTGCCATTTGAGAACTACTTCTTCAGGGTATCCTCTAAAAAACCTTTTATACCAAGGATATGCTTTTATCCTAACATCAGTTTTTAATCGCAAAATGTTTGCATTACAGATTACTTTTGCTGGATTTCCTTGCACCAGTTTCCCTTCTTCCACATTACTATTTACAACTGAACCAGCTGCGATAACAGAATTTCTCTTTAAAGATATACCTGGCATCAGTAGAGATTTTGCTGCAACAACAACATAATCTTCAATAGTTACACCCAATAAATCATTTGATGGTGGAGTTGGATCATTTGTCAGTAAAACTTCTGGGAAAAGCCAACAATAGCTTCCTATCTTTGACATTTTTCCAATATGCACATCTGCATGCATTTTTGTAAAATCTCCTATCTCACAATCACCTTGAACATCAGTTCGATTACCTAATTGCACACCTTTCCCTATAATACTATTTTCTCTAATGCTTATATCGTGTCCTGTCTGCAATTTATTACCGATACTACTTCCAATATAAATAACTGCTTTACTTCTAATATTAGAATTCTTACCTATAATTAATGTTTTTTCTTTTGCTAGTGGTGTATCTATTCCAATCTCACAATAAGCCCCAATTTGTGTATTTTCTTCTATAGTTACACCATCATGTATAATTGAAAAAACTCCTATTTTAACATTTTTTCCTATAGATGACTTTTTTGAAATAATTGCTGTTTCATGAATCATGCAGTGCTCCCTGCATCAACAGTGATAGTTATTCCAGTTATATTTTTTGCATCATCTGAGAGTAAGTATGTAACAGTTCCTGCTACATCTTCAACAGTTGCTAAATGTCCTAAAGGACTTCTGCGCTTAATACTTTCTAGTTTTTCACCTTGAAGTCCTGCTGTCATAGCTGTTTGCATATATCCTGGGGCAATTGTATTTACAGTTATTTTTGCTCTTCCTAGTTCTCTTGCCAATGACTTTGTAAAACCACTGAGTGATGCTTTAGATGCTCCATAAACAGATAACCCATTAAAGCCTGTCGATGCTATAATTGAACCTATATTTATAACTCTTCCTCTTAATTTCATTAGCATTGAACGACTTGCATATTTTGTTAAAAGTATTGGTGCTTCTACATTTACTCTTATTAACTCAGATATTTGGGTTTCATGCATTGTTCCAAGTACTCCATCGTGACCTAGAGCTGCATTATTAACAAGTCCGTAGATATTTCCATGTTCTTTAGTTATTGATTTTACAAGCTCATGAATATCTTTAGTATTATTAAAGTCATACTTTACATAAAAAAGCTTTTCTTTAAATGCTTCCTCTAGTTCTTTAAACTCATCACTTTTACTTCTAGCAATCCCCACAACTTTGTAGTTTTCACTTAAAAGTCTTTTGCAAATGGCTAAACCTAGGCCTTTTGATGAGCCTGTCACTACAATTAAATTCATATCAATTCCTTTTTAATTTACCGCTATACGTAGTTTCTAATTCATTTACAAATTTCACAATTGCTGGTATTTTAAAATTTTCTAATTTTTCTCTACAAAATTTCAGTATCTCACTTTTAGCTATTTTTTTATCAATAATATTGTCGCTGAGTACTATATCTGCACAAACAATACTACCCATCATAGGATTTTTTTTTGCATATACAAAAGCAGCATGAATAAGAGAAAAGCTAATTAAGATATTTTCAACTTCTTCTGGCTGTACTTTATTACCACCAACATTAATAGCTCCAGAATCTCTTCCTAAAAAATAAACTCTCTCATTCTTTATCTCGACTATGTCACCAGTATCAATAAAGCCATCTTCTTTATATAAATCATTGGTCGTTAAATACTTTTGAATTTGTTGTTTATTTTTAATCATTAAAGTATTAGTATCGCTTAATTTTAAGATGATGCCATTAATATCATTTTCTATATATTTGTATGGAAAACCTGCATGAGCATCATTTACACTAAAGCCAACACCAGCTTCTGTGGAAGCATAAATATGTAAAATTTTTGCATCAGAAAATTTCGTTTTTAAGGCTTGTAATATATTTTCATCTGCTATCTCACCACCAAGAGTGATAACTTTAAAATCTAAACTATTAGCCTCTTTAGACATCATTACTTTTCTCCAAAAAGTTGGAGTGGCTGAGAGTGCATGACAATTATTTTTGATAAGATTATTTAAAGTCTCTGTCATTGACATATCAGATTCAGAAACAATCAAAGTTGAACCAGAAATCATTGCTTGTAAAAACACCTGAAGACCTGAAAAACGATATATATCAAAGACTAATCCCCATCTATAATATTTACCTTTTTCTATATCACCTTTTACAGTTCTTGTTAGGCTTTGAAAAGTATGTACAACAAGTTTAGGCATATTTGTAGTACCAGAAGTTGGAATAATCCAAGTTGTTTCTTGAAAAGAATTCTGTTTTTTTACCTCTTTTATTATGTTATATTTTAAAACATTATTTTCCAAGAAGACTTCATAGTTTGCATTAGACTCTTTATAGTATTTATCATGTAATGAACTATCAATATCTTTTGGTAGAAATAAAATACTGTTTACTTCACCATCTAATAAAAAAAGAAGTTTAGAAAATTCAAGTCTCCCTCGTCCATTTATAACAATATTTGAAAGTTTTAAATTTTCAATTACATCTCTATTATTATGAATAATTGTTTCAATATCTCCATATGATATTGAAATCTCATTACTTACTAGACAAATCCTTTGTGGAGGAATTACTGTAAGTACTTCTCTTAAATTATTCATTTTATTTATTTGGATTCATTTTTTCATAAATTGCTATAAATTCACCGAATGTTGTAGGGTAAACAGGTTCATCCATCATAGTAAAAGGATCATACTCCAATTCTTCTTCTAATGTTGCAACAAGTATCGCAAATCCAAGTGAATCTAATCCACTTTCTAATAATACAACTTCATCTGTTAATTCTGGTACTAATAATTCTGTACCTGTTTGCTCTAATACTTCTAAATATACTTTTTTAATTTGTTCTTTAATCATTTTTATTTACTTCCTTTAAAAATTCTTCATAGTCTCTTATATAATCACTCTCATCATAATGCTCACTAGCCAAAACTACTAATACACAATCTTCACTAAAGTCTTTCATCTCTCTCCATATAAGATTTTCAATATATAATCCTTGATTTGGATTATCAAGTGTTATCGCTTCTCTTTTTTTACCATCGTCTATAATAAACGTACAAGATCCATTTACAGCTATACAAATTTGCTGAAGATTCTTATGGGCATGAAATCCCCTTTCCACTCCTTCTTTTGTATCAAAGATATAATATACTCTTTTAATCTCAAAAGGTGCATTGTAGCCTTGTTCTACTGCTATTAAAGAACCTCTGTCATCTCCTAGGGTTTTAAACTCTAATAATTTATAACTAGACATTATATTTTTCCAAATACCAATCAATAGTCTTCACAATCCCACTGTCAAAATTTTCATCAGCTTTCCAACCAAGTGTATTTTCTAGTTTTGTTGCATCTATTGCATATCTTCTATCATGTCCTGCTCTATCTTCTACAAAAGTTATGAGTTCTTTATAACTTTGTTCCTTAGGAACTTTAGTATCAAGTATAGTACAAATAGTATCTACTATTTGTAGATTTGTTCTTTCATTTCTTCCACCTATATTATATACATTTGCTTCTAATCCTGTATGATAAACTAGATCTATACCTTTACAGTGATCTAATACATATAGCCAGTCTCTTATATTTTTACCATCTCCATAGATAGGAATAGATTCACCTGATAATGCTTTTCTTATAATTGTAGGTATTAGTTTCTCATCATGTTGCTTTGGTCCATAGTTATTAGAACAATTTGTAATAACTGTATTTAATCCATAAGTTTCTTGATAAGATCTAATAATCATATCTGATGATGCTTTAGATGCACTATATGGAGAGTTTGGAGCATAAGGTGTAGATTCTGTAAATAAGTCAGTTTCATTTAATGTACCATATACTTCATCTGTAGATATATGATGAAATCTACAATCTTTATATTCTTCTTTATAAGTAAAAGGTTTATCTATCCAATAGTTTTTAGCTACATCTACAAGTGTAAATGTACCATTTACATTTGTCTCTATAAATACTCCTGGGTTTTTAATAGAATTATCTACATGTGATTCTGCTGCAAAGTGTATTACACCTCTTACATCATATTCAGCAAATATAAACTCTACTAAATCACGATTACAAATATCACCTTTGATAAATTTATAATTAGGATTAGACTCGCATTCTTTTAGGTTTTCTAGATCACCTGCATAAGTTAAAAGGTCTAAATTTATAATATTATATTCTGAATATTTATCTAAAAAATATGGTACGAAATTACTGCCGATAAATCCTGCACATCCTGTAAGTAGTATTGTTTTGTTCTGATTATTAAACATTATATATCTTCTTCTGCAATTTCTAAAAGATATTGACCATATCCAGTTTTTTTAAGAGGTTGAGCTAAAGTAATTAATTGTTCTTTATTAATCCAATTATTTCTAAATGCTATTTCTTCAATACAAGCTACTTTATATCCTTGTCGTTTCTCTATTGTTTGCACAAATAAACTAGCTTCCATTAAACTATCATGAGTACCTGTATCCAGCCAAGCAAAACCACGACCAAGAAGTTCTACTTTGAGTTTATCTCTTTTTAAATACTCTTCATTTATTGATGTAATTTCCAACTCACCTCTAGATGATGGTTTTACATTTTTTGCAATTTCTATAACATCATTATCATAAAAATATAGTCCAGTTACTGCAAAGTTAGATTTTGGTTTTTCTGGTTTTTCTTCTATACTAATTGCATTTTTATATTCATCAAATTCAACCACGCCAAATCTTTCAGGATCTTTTACTTGATATCCAAATACTACAGCTCCATCTTTTTGAGATACAGCATTTTTAAGCATTGGGGTAAAGCCTTGACCATAATAAATATTATCACCTAAAACTAAAGCAACATTATCATTACCAATAAACTCTTCACCCAAAATAAATGCTTGAGCTAATCCATCTGGACTTGGCTGTACAATATATGAAAATTCCATACCTATATCAGAACCATCACCTAAAAGCTCTTCAAATCTTGGTAAATCATCTGGTGTTGAAATAAGAAGAACCTCTTTTATACCTGCAAGCATTAATACCGATAAAGGATAAAAAATCATTGGCTTATCATATATTGGTAATAGTTGCTTACTTATACTTTTTGTAATTGGATATAATCTTGTACCCGATCCTCCTGCTAATATTATACCTTTCATTTATTCTCCTCATAATATTTTAAAATAAACTCATCAATATTATCATTAGTTAATAATGATATATTTTCTTGTATTTTATCTAATGGCCAATCCCACCATTTTATTGTTAATAGTTTTTTTATATTCTCATTTTTAAATCTAAATCTTATATGCTTTGAAGGAGATCCCGCAACAATCTCATATGGCTGTATATCTTTTGTAACAACTGATCTAGATCCTATGACTGCACCATCTCCTATTTTTATGCCATCCAGAATCAATACACCATCACCAATCCATACATCATTACCAACTATGGTATTTCCTTTTGAAATTATAGGAGATTTAGGTATAGAATTAGAAGTTAAATAAAATGGATATACACTTACATATTTCATATTATGATCAGTTGCGGTATAAAAGGTTACATTACCAGCGATCGAACAAAATTTACCTATTTTTAGTTTATCACGTATACCATATATATGTGGTTTTCCAAATGTATAATCACCAATATCTATACCTTTGTACTTTTTCATTTTATTTGTAAAATATTGTTTTGGCTTGAAATAGAGTTTTATTTTTTTAAGTAAATTCATTTTATTCTCCAGTTAATAAACTTAAATATTCTTTTCTAACTCTATTTTATCTAAATAAAAGATTATCATTAATATTATAAGCATTGGCCCAATATGATTCCCAATCCATATTGACCAACTAGCTAATGATGATAAGAATATAGTAAGTAAGGTAGACCAAATAGTAGCATTATGAATAATTGATATCTTTTTTCGTAATTTATATAGATAACTTAAAAGAAATACTATAAATAAGATAAAACCTATAGTACCTATAATTCCAACATCCATTAATAACTCAAGCCAAATATTATGTGGGTGTTTATTTCTAAAATCCTTTTGTTTATTTAGTACAATTCCACTTTTAATACCTTTTCCCGTAATTGGGGCATCATTAAAATGTCTAAAAGATTCACTATACACAGTAAATCTACCACTCATCATATCACCTTTAGTTGTAAAAGTTGTAGCAAAACTTTCAACTCTTTTTTGTATTTTTTCATTAAGTACAAAACTTGTAGATAATGCTAATACTAATATTACAATAAATAATAATATCTCTTTTGTGAAAATTTTACCTCTATTTTTAATAATTATAAATAGTGGCACTGAAAACAATACTGCTAACATTGCAGTTCTTGATGTAGAAGCTAGTATACCTATAAAAGCAATTATTATAAATAACAATTTTATTTTATGTGGTTTTATATAATAATAAAATAATCCTAATGGTAAAATAGCTGCGGTGAATACCTCTCTTAAATGATAACTACCATACATTGGTACAATAGATCCTGTTTTCAAGAATATAATTGGATCAAAATGAAAATACATACCAGTAATTGTAATTATTTCCATTATAACTGATGTATAAAATAATATACTTAGTGCCACAATAAGATTTTCTTTAGCTCTATACGATTTATGAAATAAATACTGTGCACATAAAATAATAGCAAATGATGTTAAAAAGAATGTAACAAATTTTGAATATGAAAAATATGGATCTATAGCATATACAAATGATGGAATTGTAGACAAAACAAAAATAATAAAATATTTATTAAAATCATTAAATAAATATTTAGTTTTTTTGTTTTTTACTATTAAAAAAATAGTAGCCGTAAATACTAAAAATAAAAAAGAATTATAAATACCTCTTCCAAGATAACTAAATAATATTAATAATGGAAAAGCTATCATTAAAAAAATTTCAATTTTCTTACTATAAATCAATTATTATTCCTTTATATATTCAAATTATTTAAGATATTCAGATAAACTTTCTAATGCTTCTGAAATATCTATATTATCAAAATAATTATTTAACTCTCTTGAGTTTTGTTTTAATGGTTTTAAATCTTTAAAATATATTTTATCATACACAATAGTTGACCATGGGCCAAATGGTGATGACTTTATCCAGTTTGTTGGACCAAATATTCCTATTGTAGGTGTAGCCATTATTGCTGACATATGCATAGGACCAGAATCTGTAGAAATTGTTAAAAATGCATTATTTAATACTGATTTAAGTTCTTGTATTGAAGTTTTTCCAGCTTTATTTTCACATTCACCTACTATAGATTTTTCTATTTCTTTTACATATTCAATTTCATCTGGCGAACCAGTTAATATAAATGGAAGATTATATCTATTTGTTAATAATTGGCTAATCTCTTTCCATTTTGAGAAGGGTAATCGTTTTGATTCCCAACCTGGACTAGAACCTGTATTTAATACAATATAATTTCTTTCTTTAGCTTTAAAAGTATAATCAATATTTCCTAATATCCTAGATTGTGTAGCAATAAGATTAAATATATTTCTATTGTAATTATCAGATGATATATTATCATTATTATAAATATTAGCATCTATAAATTTTGAAATAAAATGACTTCTATCATTACATTGAAAATCTAAAACAATATCAAAATTTTGTTTTCTTATTTCAAGTATAAGTTTTATTAAGGATAAAATATTCTTATTTTCTAAAACTATAAAATTATCAAATTCATCTTCAAGTAAGCTTTTTCCTATAGGAGATGTTATAATTGTAGGTTTATATTTTAATGATCTAATTGTAGGTGTTGCTGACATTATATCACCAAGTGCACTAAATCTAATTACAGCAACTTTCTTTTTTGATGTTAATATTTTTTTATAACACAAAATATGCTCTTTTGTTGTGTTTGATAAAGTAAATATATCCTTATATTTATCTTGAAATAGTTTAAATTTATTTTCATACATACTGTATTCATTATGAATAGTTATTATTTTATTAGATATGTTATCTTTCTTTACAACAAAATCTTCATCAAGTATCTCTTTCATAATCCCAACATTAGTAGAAATTACTACTTTACAATAATGTAAACCTTCAAGAAAAGCCATACTAAAACCTTCAGATAACGAACTAATAATTTGTAAATCTGATTTTTGTAATAATTCTGGAATATCCATTCTATATCCAAGTAATTGTATTTTATCTTCTAAGTTTAATGACAATATCAACAATTCTAATTCTTTTCTTTCTTGACCTTCTCCAATTATTTTTAAATTAAAATCAAAATTTAATTTCGAACATTCTTTAATTAAATAATCAAAGCCTTTTACTTTTTCTAATCTACCAATAGCAATCATAGTAAATACACTATTATTATGTAAAAATGGGTTTAGTTTTATATCTTTTATGCCATTATATATTATCTGTACATTACTATTATAAATACTTCTCTTTACATCTTTAGAAACAGCAATTACATTATTGATTTTTTCAAAAATTTTTCCCTTTCGAGGGTTATGTTTTGTTGATACTTGAGGAATATTAAATATTTTATTCAAATAATAAAATATATATGTTGATTTTGCAAAATGAGTATGTACTATATCGAACTTATTATTTTTAAATATATTAAAAAGTTCGATATACAAAAATGGATTATACCTAGAGTTATTTGATGAATATTCTATAAGTATTATATTTTTAGATAATCTTTCATTGTAAGTATTATATTTAGGTACTAATAATATGATATCTACTTCTAAAGATAATGAATTAACTAAATCAATATATACTTCCCCTCTACCTATACCAGGGGAAGCTATAAAATGACAAACTTTCAATTAAGCTCCTCATATATTTTAATTGTATTATTAATCATAGTATTTAGTGTATATTCTTGATTTAAATTTTCTCTAATA
>Ga0233441_1002833_pt1 | contig 12304 bp, 16 predicted proteins | sample SI_123_September_4_FD_182781 | JGI IMG/M metagenome (GOLD analysis project Ga0233441, IMG submission 182781) | Seawater microbial communities from Saanich Inlet, British Columbia, Canada - SI_123_September2016_135_MG | ecosystem: Environmental > Aquatic > Marine > Inlet | place: Canada: British...
ACGTCTTTCATATGAAAAATTCTAACATGTATGGAGGAGGGGGTGGGATTTGAACCCACGTGCGAATTGCTTCGCGCTTGGTTTTCGAGACCAGCCAGTTTGGCCACTCCTGCACCCCTCCATAACGGTGTTATTATACCGTTAATGTCACCTTTTAAGACAAGAGTAATAGAGATAGTAAACATGATTCCAGAAGGTAAGGTTGTGAGTTACGGGCAAGTAGCCCTAATGGCAGGAGTACCTAGAGGAGCAAGACAGGTAGGATGGATACTCTTTGCAGCAGGCCCAGAAGCACCAGATATGCTTCCTTGGTGGAGAGTAGTAAACAATGAAGGAAGAATTTCTATTAAAAACCCCGATTTAGACCCGTCAGAACAAAAAGAAAAACTAGAGACAGAAAACATTCCTGTAGATGATTCATTTAATTTAGATATCGAAAAATACAGATGGAGACCGGACCAAAACTTATTAGAAAAACTACAACTTGAAGATGAATATGTTTTTAAGATTCTTGAAAAATTTTAATGGTGGACCGCACGGGGATCGAACCCGTGGCCTCCGCATTGCGAACACGGCGCTCTACCAACTGAGCTAACGGCCCTTATTCCAAACGCATTATATATTACGAATGTCCTAAGCTTCGTCGCTGTTCCAGATAGATTATGTGCTTTCTTTTCTCTTCATTAAACCTCTCATCATCAAAGCCAACTTTTTCAGCTAACTCTGCCACAAAGTGCCCTCCAAGAAAGTGAGGCAATATTACATAATCAGCACCACGCTCATAAAGATGCAATGCATTAGAAACACTTGTTGCCAAAAGTACAATGATCACCTCATTAGGGTTTTTGATTTGGCTAAATAAGAAATCATTAACATCATTGTCTGAAATTGTAGAAACTACCATCTTGGCATCAGAAATATTAATTTCTTCTAGAAACTCAGCATCCTCAGCATCTCCATACTTACAATTAATACCTGAGGCAACAAGTTCCTTTACAAGGTCGGGATCAAAGTCTATGCATAAAAAGCTTTGGCCCAGATCCTTAAACACTTCTATAAAATCATAACCAACTCTTTCACCCCCAAAAAGTATCACCTCGTAATTAGAAAACAGATCCGTTGTCTTTACAGGCCGTCTTCTTTGAAAAATATTAAGATGTTTGGATAAGGCAACATAAAGCTTCTCGGAAAACATCATCCCATATGTTGAGATACCGATACTAACTACAGCAAGCATAGTGATTAGAGATAACACTTGATGATCTATATGACCTACCTCAAACCCAAGCAAAGCCACTATTAAAGAGAATTCACTAATTTGAGCTAAAGACACTGCTCCCATAAAACTAGGCTTTTTCTTGTACCTACCAACAAAGCCCATCATAGACATAATTATCAAAGGCTTAACAATAACAATGAATAATGTGAGCGTTAATCCTGGAAGCCACAAACTTGTAAAAACTCCAAGATCTACTCTAGAACCCATGAGAATAAAAAACATAATCACGAAAAAGTCCTTCAACGGTTTAAGCCTGTTACTTATTTCCACGCTGTAGGGAGAAATAGACAATATGACTCCCGCCGCAAGAGCACCTATCTCAATGGAAAGACCAAAATAATGAAAGACTGTAGCAAGACCAAAACCCCAAGCTAAAGAAAATAAAAATAGAAGTTCCTTTGTCTTTGCAAAAAAATCAAACAACCTAGGCAATACTTTAATCATGAGAAAAGTCATTACTACTATAGTTAGACCACCCAATACAAAAGGTCTTACAAAAGAAGCAAGGCCAACACCTTCACCACCAGAAGCAGATATAAAAATGAGAACTAGAGCTGCTACTAAATCTTGAAGAAGAAGAATACCTATGGCAATTCTTCCATAAAGTTTTTCTAGTTCTTTCTTATCTGCTAAGACCTTTAAAACAATAATTGTTGAGCTGAATGTTAGAGCAATAGCTAAATACAAAGCAGGTAAAAATACATAACCTAAAAGTCTTGAAAAGATGAACCCTAAAACAAAGGTAAACAATATTTGGGCTAAACCTATTTTAAACGCTGCTTTTCCAAAACTCTTCAGTTCTTTGGGACTTAGATGTAATCCGACAATAAATAGAAGAATAGCTATACCAAGCTCAGAGAAAGTTTCTACTGTATGTGCTGACTCTGGGTAAGCAAGTAAAAAAGGAGCAAGAACTAATCCTGTAATAATATAACCAATTACCAGGGGTTGTTTGAAAAACTTCATTATCGCGGCGATAACAGTAGCTAATACAATTATTAGACTGAGTTGTACAAAAATATCCATGGCAGTATATAAAGTTTAACAGTAGAGGGGATTCTGACCAAAGTGAAAAGGTTTCATGATTGACGTGCTATAACCCTCTAGAATAGAACACCTTGATATCATTTCTTTCAAATACATATAAAAATTAGTTGAGCCTGAAGCGTATAAAACACATTCAGGCTCAATTTTTATAAATCCAACTCGGTCTACGGAATGTAATTTAGTAACAAACCAACGCCTTCAGTGTATATGCCCATTTCCCAAAGTGCTTGGAATAAATAGACATTGCACAAGGTTTCAATTCCTTGAAACACCAAGGCAAACCAGGAACCTCCAGGCAAAATAGGAGTAAAACCCCGCAAACTACCCTTAGAATACTTTTCCCCCATTTTGAATGAATACACAGCTACTGAAATAGCAAAAATCATATTCACAATTCCTAGGGGTGCAACTTGCAATCTAAAGATATATAGACTAGAGGGAAGAAGTACAATCGTATACAGCAAGGTGAAAAGGCTATACCCAAAACCAAACACCTTACGGGTGACCTTTATTAGCCACACACCTCGCGTCTTTTCAGCCCTACGTATTGTCAAAAGTTGACCGACACTTAAGTCTAAAAATCCGGAAAAAATGTATTTCCAGGCTCTAAAAGTATCAATCAAAAGGAACGTTCCCATTACAAAAAGTAACAGTCTACTATCGCTCATAACCGTCTCCTCAGCTATTCTTAGCTTTGTTCATCTAACAAAGACTTAATAAGATCAGGTTAATATTATAGGATATGTATTATGAACTGTCAAAGCTATAGGGTATGGCGCTATGACTCTCTAGAATGGAACACCTTGGTATCATCTCTTTCCTTTGCATATGTAATTACCTAACATGGAATAGAACTATAGAAATGAATTGAGCCTGAAGTATATAAATACACCAGGCTCAATCTTTTAACATCTAACGTCTCTTAGTTGAGATACTAGAAATCGTTATTTTCAAAACCAGCATATAATAATCTTAGAGGTTCTTCTTCTAGTACTACATCTTTATCAAAGATTTCTACTTCTGGTTCCGGCATCAGCTCTATAGCTAATAACCAAACTTTAAAAAATGCGTCAAAGCCGTTGTTGATAGCGAAATACAACATTGCCGAAGTTGCCTTCAACCACTTTTTACTCATTTCTTTTTCTATACCCGCCCCCTTCAAAAAAAGTGTTAAGTAAATATAGATGACTCTTTCTCTATTATTCATTATTTGCCTCCGCAATATATGATTTGTATGTGACTAGGTCACAGAGAATATATCAAGTGGGGCGATTATATTATAAAAACAAAAGTATAACAACTATAGGATATGGCGTGCCTGGAGGGACTCGAACCCCCGACCCCCACGTCCGCAACGTGGTGCTCTATCCGCTGAGCTACAGGCACAAGCGAAAAGATTATATCCCAAATCCGAAATTAAAACAGAGCGCCAGAGAATATACCCGAGGTAAGAAGCATAAAAAGTAAATAAAAAAAGCCAAGTAAAAAAACCAACCCAACCATACTCCAATGCCCTCTATTCTTTAATATCTTATAACCACCATACATAAAACCTGCAACTATCAGCCCCCAAACAACACCAAATTGCCAAGCGCTCATTGTCTCAGAATAAAATATCTGTTGAAAGCCCCACAAGTATTCTCTAAAAGGTGAAATGTAAGTAAGAATAAATCCCACAATAAAACTAACTAAGGAGATTCGTCGGGTTACTGAGGTAGAAGGCATTTTAGTCTAAGTTGATCTTATCAAAAGCCGCAGTGAAAACTTTATCCACAGCAGTGTTTGGCTCTTGGTGAAGGTAAGTTAAGTACTCACCAACAATTTTTTTTACCTTATCCTTATCACCAGCCTTCAAATTCAAGAATAATCTTCCAGGAAATCTTTCTGTGGTATCCACACATAGCACATCTGTTTTGTCATCCTTTGTGAAATAAAAAGTATTCAGTTCATTCCATGCATAAAATTCTCCTGAATAATCAACTCCATGTGTACTAAGAGAATGCTGAACCTGACGTGGAGGAGTAGCGGCCAAAATATGGCGAATAAATACAATGCTTGCGACCACAGCGATAAGTAAAAACTCGCCCATGGAAATAAGAAGCAGTGCTAACACCGCACCAATAATAAGCATTGATCTATTTTTCTTGGAAGCTAATTTTTCTGGTTTGAACGTTGCGCGTGTAAGAGTATCCCAAGATAATAGAACCTTTCTTGGTCCTGCTGTAGCAATATCAAACACAGGTGTTGTAGGAAGCTCTGGCTGAACTTTCTTAATATTGGTCACACCCATAAAATTAGTTATGTCTCGTACCTGCATTGGCATATGAAAATAATAACACTTTGCATGAGATGGGGAAATAATGAATGGCGGAGGGTGTGGGAATCGAACCCACGCATCGGTATTATCCGATGACGGCTTAGCAAGCCGCTGCATTACCGCTCTGCCAACCCTCCACGACGGCGGTGGAATTATACCACCCTAGAAAGGGTAAAACACCTTACTTCTGCCGCCCCCGCGGCGTATAGTGCTTTCGAGCAATCCCTCAAGGTTTTACCTGTTTTATATATATCATCTACAAGTAAAAACTTACCTTCAACACATCTTTCAGGGTTAGCAATAAAAACCTCTTCACCCTTAAATAGAAGCCCTGTGTCTGAAAATAGATCTAGAGCAACTGAAACCACATCAGAAATTAACTTTGCTTGATTAAATCCTCTCTTCCTCAAGACCTTTCTACTAAGAGGAACTGGGACCACTACAAAATCAAACAGGTAATACCCTACGTCTAGAGCATGCTGAATTCCATACTTAGCCAGTTCCTGAATTGCGCCATATTCAAAAGGCGCGTATTTGGACAACTCGATACACTTTTTAGTTTCCCTGAAATGAACGAAACAAGTATGCAATTGAGTAGGGGAAGTAGATACCAAACAAGACTCATGTGTAAATCCGTCCAAGGCTTCTTCCCCACACAGGATGCATATGGGTTCATAAACCACCTCACATAAAAAGGAGCATTTAACGCAAATCATTGGCCCCAATTTGCCACAAAGAACGCAGCAAGTGGGAAAAAGCTTAAGAAATAAGTTCTCCATAGGTTATCCACAACGGATATTATCTTATCACCACGCCCCCAACCTAGGGCACTACCTATAGCAACACATGAATAACATCCGGTAGTAAGTATAGCTAGAGAAGCCTAAAATAAAAGCATTAGTGTTCCACTTTGAGTAGAAATGAAAAAAACACACGTAAAAACATGTGCTTTTTTCTGGTGGAGATGAGGGGAATCGAACCCCTGTCTTGAATGCCAGAGAAATAAAAGTGTACAAGCTTAGCCAGTATTTTACTCAGAAGGTCGGGTCACTGACTAACCTTTAATCCTTCATAGATTCATAGTTTGGTTTTGTTATCCCTCGGAACTCTTTAAGTGAATCACTCTTAAAGCTCCTCATCCTGGTTGTATATGACCTTATAAACTTCTCCAGGTAGAAGATCTAAGATCTGTTTCCGCACACAAAAGTGGTTTTGGAAACTTAAGCGGCTACCATTGCTGGTGCGCCGACAAATGCGTATTCGTCTGCATTTATAGATTTGCTAGTGTTTTACGAGATTCTAGCAATCTCGACTTGCTTCCATAGCCTAAGCGTCCAATCAAATCCGGTACATCCCCAGATTATTTTTTCTTCTTATCTAATTTATTCAAACCTAATCCTTTGACTGAAAAGTAGATGATAAGAGCTATCACTACAAAATCCAAAACAACGGATAAGAAATGACCATATGTAATAGTTGCAGTACCTACACGTGCTGTAGCACTCTCTAAACCATTCCCTGCACCAAGGAGTATCCCTAACAAAGGATTAACAATATCCTCAACAAGCGCAGTTACTACCTCTTTAACGGAACCACCTAGTACGAAACCTATGGCCAATCCCATAACACCTTGTTCTCTAATGAAATCTAGAAAATTCTTCATGAATGACACCGCCTCTCCATTAATAGAGCCCTTTCTTAAACTCTTTGGCTTCTGTTTCCATGTCTTTTTTGATTTGTTTTTCTTTTTCAGTTTGCTTTTTTCCAAGTTGTTTCTTTCCTTTAACGACAGCAAATTCCAATTTTATCAGGTTATTTTTCAATAGCAAGGCTAAAGGAATCGCAGTCTTACCTTTCTGGTTTAATTCCTTACCAAGCTTCTCTAGTTCCTTTGATGTTATAAGTAGTTTTCTGGCATTTCTGGTCTCCGTATCAGCGATTTCCTGACTTTGTTTAGAATAACGACTAATGTTCATATTCACTATATAAACGCCATCTTTTTCTACCTTAATATAGGCGCCCTCAAAGGTGACCTTTTTTTCCTTTACTGCTTTGACTTCGTAACCCTTTAGCACAATTCCAGCAAGAAATTTTTCAAGTATTTCGAAGTCGTAATAAGCACGACGGTTCTTCAATAACAGCATAGGTGCATTATCTTTTAACCTGTGCTATAAAGCAAATCTAAGAGAGATTATTAAAAATAGACAACTATTGGAGAAGCTATGACTAATCGATTCAACGCTATACCAAGCAAGAAGGGGGTAACCCTACGTGGCGTCATAACTACGCTGAGGCTGGGGCGCTACGGATGGTATCTAAAAGTTACCGATCTTAGCAAAAAGAAAAAAGCTGAAGATCCTCCTAAGAAACGGCCCCGCTTTGTAGATATACACACGGGACCAGTACGATGCAAAGATTGACGCTTTTTGATATTTTGAAAGGGAACAGCATATAAATTGTGCTGTTCCTGGACAACTAAAGATCTACTGTATAAACCTTACTGCCACTTAAAACAAAAAGCTGAGTTTCGTCACGAGTTACACCTACACTCTTAATATCATCCCAAGAATCATCATTAGCTACATATTGAGCTACTAAAACTCCCTCCCCATCTAAAACTACAACTCTATTATTCCCTGTATCAGCAACATAGATATTATCTAAATTCACATCCTTAACTACATTTGCAGGGTTGGAAAACCCTTTAGCCAAGCCAGTTACTGTGAAATTATCTTTCTCACCGGATAAAAATCTTAAAAGAGTTCCATCTGAACGAAGCACATATACATTCCCGTCAATTGCTAGAGAGACTGCGCCCTCAAACTCAGAGGACTGAGCCCATAAACTACCGCTTAGGGAATCTTCTTCCTTAGAATATTTTGTTAACTCATCTCCGGAAATAGAATAAACAGAGGCTAAGTAAGGGGCTGAAGGTCCCAACTCACCAGAGTAGCTTTCTGTCACTTCACCTGAGTCATATACTTTAAAACCGTCTGAATCTGTAAACACTAAATCTCCACCGAAGTACTGTGCACTAGAGATACTTGAAAAGGTTAAACCCTCGTCCTCAAAAGATGGTGTGACTATGCCGGAGATGAACACCTTACCTAAATTGCTATCAACCACGGCCACTGAATTATCAAGAACGGCTATACCGGTAGGGGAAGAAGACTCTTCTACAATCCTAATATCATAAAAAACCTCGGGATCAACTCGATTAACTAGAAACTCTTTGTCTTGAGAGGTATCAGGTCCTATATCCTCTGCTATCACCTCTGTCACTTCCTCAACTACTTGTTCTTCAGGCGTACTCTCTGGATTGTTTCTATTACTAATTGTCCAATAAATAGAACCTGCTAATAAAACTACTACAGCCCCTATGACTAAAAAGATTGGTTTTATCTTTTTCCTTTTAGTTGAAACTAAAGAAATCTTAGGAAGCTTAGAAGGAACCTTCTTAGCAATTTCTAAGGTTGAGATAGGTTCTCTCCTTTTAGGTACTTCAACCGGGGGTAAAGGGGGAACTTTTTCCTTCTTTTCTACAACAGGTGTCTCTTCAGGAGCATTCAATCCAAAATCAATTTTATCGTCATCAGTAAACTCTACAAGAGATTCAAATTTCATTAGTAGCGCTGAGGCCTTATCGGAAAGTTCGTTAACAGAAAAAGAGATTACTCCAGACACCAAATCATTAGGAGAATAAGAGTCTATAAAGGACTGTGTACCAAGAATAACCACATCGTCTCCTCGTACCACACCCGAAGCCTCTGAGAAGTTACCTTCCGTAGCGGAGTTAACGGGCTTTACCTCACCATCTCTTACAAGAAAACTTCCACCCTTACCAAACTGCACCATATACAAAACATTTCCCCACAAGGCGGCAGCAAGAACATTGAAATCAAGCATCCCGTTGGAACTGGAATCTGGAAGTTGAGTTACCTTATCCTTTACCTGAACAATTGCCTTTTCTAATGATTGAATAGGGGAAACAGTTTCAGAGCTGTAATAAGCATCATGTAAAACATCATGGATTATCTTAGTAACAAGCAAAGGGTCTAAAGGTGTACCACCTGCAATATCATAGACAGCATAAAGAGTTCCTCTTTTTTCCAAAGCTTCCTGATTATCAGGCTCAATCACCAGCGTAGAAGAGAAGTGCTGCGCCTCTTGGGGTAATTTGCGGGAAAGCTTTTGGACTCTAGCCGTTAGTTTCTTATTCATAAACTGTTACAAAAGTATTAAAGACAATAGAAATACAGCTACTACTGTTAAAAAATGTGCAAGGGCTACAAATTTAAAAAACCCTGCGTAATCTGTTTTAAAGGTCTTACTCATCAGATCAATCTGACGTAGAACCACAAAGGCAAACATGCCATAGAGAGCCTCTGTAAATAATAGAACCGCTTTAACTGCTAAGAGCAATCCCCCAGAGGCTGTGGTATTTGAAAACAACTCCAGAAAATTAATCATTGTGTTTTCTACCTCCCCCTTTTGTAATTGAAGCCAAATCAGAAATAATGTCCTGAACCTTTGCTGGTTGAGGAATCTTCTCAAACTCTAGCTCTCTTAACTCTCCTGCAGTTTGAATATGAACGGAACCGTAATGAAAAAGGATCTGCAAAGCTCCACTAATTTGGTGAGTTAAATCTTCTACATTAAACAAAAATGCTTCTGAAAACCTTCTGTGAATCAATCCCTGAAAATCAATATCGATAATCCTTTTATTAGTGACTAAATGAACATTATAAAACCATGTTAAGTAAGAAGTGAAAATATAACCAAAGGTTAAAACGTACCAGAAAGCAAAACTAATAAATTTGTAAGAAGCAGGAAGATCTGCATAAAAAGTAATTCCATTTAATACAAGAAGTGTTCTAACTAATGTAGGAAGGTAAAACATTACCACTGCCATCATCATCCACTTAGTGTTTGTAATATGATGTTTTCTAACCGTGAGAATTATTTTTTCATCCTTATCTTCACCCTCAAAACTTGCGTGTTCAGGGTCTTCTAAGTAAGAACAATATAAGATCTTCATGGCAATATTATATCATTGTGACCGTTGTTAAAGGGTAAGATCAATTCTCATATTCAATATCAAACAAAGCGTGTTTATTAACGTTTTCTCGTTTAATAGCCACATAATGGGGCGCACGCGCATTAAAAACAACCGCGAATTCTTGACCATCAATACACGTAGTACCCCTGTTTGTAGAAAAACAAATCTCCGTAGTTTTTCCAGAATCTATTGTTATATCCTCTATTTTTCCTATAGATTTAAATTCCTTTCCATACTTATCCGCTTTATCGGCCATCTTATCGTGAGAGTAGGGATCTCCTCCCCAACAATCTTTTGTAACAGGAGTAATATGACTTCTCTCATCACTAGATCCCTTATCCCAAACAACCCAAGCGTTTAAGATATCCACCATTTCTGATTCTTTAAGCCAAGGGGAAGAACGTCCGCATGTACCTGACTCATCAAAATAATCCTTTGTATACCAAGCCTTATAGAACCAAGGGGAATTAGCTCTCTTTTCATAAGCATCATTTGGCCAAGACCCTTTTCTATCCCAACCGATACCCGTAATAAAACCTCCAGTTGTGGAAGAGTACCAACCATAACCATCAGCACCAGTACTACCATCAATTATTTCTTTCTTGGTTTTATCAACGGCTTCTTTCCATGAGCTTGGAGGGTTATCGGATTTAGATTTGGAAAACACCTGACAACTAGTAGTGGTACAAATACCTCCGTCTCTATCGTAAGCAGAGCCTTGCATAGTTCTATATGCATAGGAACGCGCGGCAACTGCTTGTGCTCTCAGAGCATGTTCTGGCCAAGCACTTGGCATCTCAGCTAGACCATAAAGATACTTCTGAAAGTCCATCTCTCCGTAACCTTGCACCCTAATCTTGCTAGGGAAATCTCCTTTTTCATCAACACCTTCCCCATAATAAAACTTAATAATATCTTCATACTTCTGGCCATCATCAGCACGTCCTTTAGCACCATACTGACTCATTCCTTTTCTATGCGTATAAGCACCGTAACTCATGACAGCATAAGCAGGAGAGTAGGGAGGGTCTGGAAGTTTATAAGAAGGCGCTATATAACCACTAATCAGGCCACTTCCGCTCTTTGCAGCCAAAATCTGTTGCTGTTTCTCGGAAAGATCCGCCAGCTTATCTTCATAAGAAGTTATCCTCTCATTGATTTCACTTTCCTCCTCCTCAGCTTGTGCCTTCCTGGAGTCCAAGTCTGCCTTAAGTGTAAAAAGATTTGCTTGTGCCTGTACTAAGTCTGCTTGTAACTGCTCAGCTTCTGCTTTAGCAGTCTCATATGCACTAATATCTGCATGAAGTTTCTTTATAAGATCCAATGCCTCCGCTGTTACAGACTTATCGTAGGCATAAACCAAACTTGCAAGACCAAACCCATTAAGATCTTCCGTATGAGACAAGAATAATTCTAATAAGGTTGCACGTCCCTGCTGATAATAGGCTTTCAGAACGTCATTCCGGAGAGTAATTTTTTCACCTAGCTTTTGTTCCGTTTGCACCAAGTTTATGTTAATTGCCTTCAATTCTGATAGAACACTATTAATAGAGTTCTCTAATTCAATCAATTGTTCTGAGGTGATGGAAAGGTCATTTAGGTATTTATCTATAAGAGAAGCAATTTCGTTTTGTTCCTCAATAGCATCAGAAAGTTTACCCCTATACTTGTCTTCTTTTTCTTCATAGCACTCCAACTGCTTATCCAAATTTTCAATATCCTCACAATCATCTCCAGCAAAAACTACAGGAGCTCCAAGAAGAGATATCGCTAACAAAGCAACTAATAATATGGTGTGCACTTGACTCTTGTTGTTATAACAACGATAATTTCTCTCAGCAGGCATGCGAAAATTATAACAAAGATAGTATGAGTTTAATTAACAATTTAATCACAAGAATATTCGATTTCGTTTTCCCATTAGCAGTTATAATTGGCTTTGTCCGTATCGTTTTGGCAGGGTATGCAATGATGACAAGCCAGGGAGATCCTGCGAAAGTAGGGGAGGCTAAAGAGAACCTAACAGCTGCCATTACAGGAATGTTGTTTATATTGTTCTCAATAGCTATACTAAGAATAATCGTAGTAAATTTAATTACCGACGGAACAACGCCGTTTTAAATTTAAAAGGAGGTGTATTGAAGTAATATGATCCAACAAGTATTAGCACAAGTATCATCAGATGTTACAAACCCAATATCAAACATAACAACCTTTGCTCAAGCCTTTGGTGTTATCATGAATATTGTTTTGGGCATTGGAATTTCCCTCACAGTAATATATCTTATTTTTGGAGGTATTCAATACATCATGTCTAGAGGAGATCAAAAGGCTACACAAGAAGCTCGAGCCTCTCTTACTAACGCTGTTATCGGATTTATCGTCGTGGTAGGTGCTTTCACCATCAAGACAATCCTAGGAAGCGCTATAGGTGCAGAAGATCCATCCGCAGTATCTACAATCACACCTGACTTCTAGTTTTACCAAAGAAAAAACGAAAGACCCTGGGCCAACCAGGGTTTTTTGTGGTTAAATAACTATATGAATCACCGAATATTAAGAATAGTGGGAACCGTTATGTTAGCCCTTGTTCTAATATAAC
>Ga0233441_1002836_pt1 | contig 12289 bp, 13 predicted proteins | sample SI_123_September_4_FD_182781 | JGI IMG/M metagenome (GOLD analysis project Ga0233441, IMG submission 182781) | Seawater microbial communities from Saanich Inlet, British Columbia, Canada - SI_123_September2016_135_MG | ecosystem: Environmental > Aquatic > Marine > Inlet | place: Canada: British...
TTGCTCTAGATATTCTTTGTGCCATTTAAGTAATTAGTTTCTAATTAAATAAAAGTTTAACTGCTGAGAATTTATTTTTTATATTTCATAAATTGTGCGAGTAAAGCTTCTAGTTGGATTCGCTCGTTAGCACCTTCAACAATTCGAAAATCGTATTCTCCAATAGTATCGACTAATTCGATTTTTGCTTTGTCAGCTAAATCTTTTTCTTCAAGTGCCATTGTTTCGCGGTATAATTGTTTGATGATGTCTTCTCCAGCCATTCCGTACTCGTACATCAATGCATCTAGTTTTTTTCTTGCCTCTAAAAAGTTTCCTGCGAGTGCAAGTAAAATCATTTCTTGTACTTGTTCTGGTCGTGCACGACTAGACACACTATAAACAGATTCTTCGTCAATCTTTGATTCTAAACTTGCACAAGCTTGTAAAATATTAATTGATTTTCGAGCGTCTCCTTGACAAACATAGTTAATTGCAGTTTTTGCTTTTGCATCGAGTTCTAGTTTCTCAATTTTTGCAATATTTTCAACATGGTCTTCAATATCTTCTCCGTTCAATGGTTTGAAACGATAAATAACACATCTACTTTGTAGTGGTTCAATTATTTTCGAAGAGTAATTACAACTTAAAATAAATCTACAAGTCTTAGTGTATTTTTCCATTGTTCTTCGTAAAGCTTGTTGTGCGTCGTTTGTTAGTGCGTCACATTCATCTAAAAAAATTATTTTAAAATCCGAATCGAATGCAAGTGTTCTTGCAAAAGATTTTATTGTGTGTCTAACAACATCAATTCCTCGATCGTCCGAAGCATTTAATTCTAAAAAGTTTTGTTCAAAGTTTTCACCAAATAATTCTTTTGCCATTGCAATCGAAGAAGAGGTTTTTCCGGTTCCTGCGGGACCTGAAAAAAGTAGGTTAGGAATATTTCTTTTGTCAATATAGCTTTGTAATCGTTTAGTAATTTCGTTATGCCCAATAACGTCTTTTAGTGTCTTTGGTCGATACTTTTCAACCCAAGGCAATTCGATTTCTACCATAATATATTGGTTTTAGGTAGTTATTAAAAACTTATTATCCTTTATTTCGTAATATTGGTGTTATTATGGTTGAGATTGATAGAAAACAATTTTTGTTATTGACAGTTGCTTGGTTTATCATTTCTTATGTCATAATGTGGTTTTTTGGAGGAGCATGTACAGACATCCTTTCCGGAGGCACGTGTATGGCTTCAAACGGAATTGGATTCTTGCGAGATGTTCCAGTAATAGGTTTATTACTCCCATATAATGCATGGGTGTCTTTCTTGTATTGGTTTGCACCAATAGCAGGTTTTGTACTAGCTTACTTTGGAATTGGATGGTATAACAAATACTTTGAAACAAAAGAAGCTGCAGGAATTTTATTTTTAGTGTTAATTTTAGTTGCATTATTTGCAGGTTATTACATTAATCTATCTTGGTATTATGGTGAAGCAGCAACACTAAATTCAAGAAACGGAGTAGAGGTTGGAGTACATTTTTGTTTTGATAATGATGATAGTTGTAATGCGACAGTGAGTAAACTAAATAATGAGTTACAACAACAATCCGTTCGAAATAATTCTTCAACGGTAAAACAATTATTGCCGGTGCGCTATTGGCCGGAATTAAGAGAAAGTATTTTACTCACGTTTATTCTTGGAGCGATAGCTGCTTGGATTCCTTTATTTATAAAAAATTTAGTTGAAAAAGAAAAGAAAGAATAGTTCTTTTGACTTTTTAGTGATTTAAATGAAAAAGTTTTTTTTAGAAGGATATGGTTGCTCGTTAAACATCGGTGAGACCGAACAAATAGCTGGTTTTCTAAAAAGAAATAACTTTTCAAAAACAACGACCGTGAAAAAAGCAGATTTTGTGGTAATCAACACGTGTTCAGTAAAAATGGTTACCGAACAACGAATGATTTCTAGAATAAAGAAATTATCGGAAAGTAAGAAAGCGGGTGCCAAAGTATTGGTTGTGGGTTGTTTAGCTGCAACAAATAGAGTACAATTACAAAAGCTTTTTCCACAGATAATAATTCTTGATACTAAACTAGAATCGTTGTGCTCTGCTTTGGGCCTTGAAAAAAAGAGTTTTTCTCCTAAAATAATTGAAGAAAAATCTCATAAGAGTATTTCTATTATCCCAATCAGTGTTGGTTGTTTAGGAAATTGTACGTATTGTGCAACAAAACTTGCTCGCGGAGAATTAATGTCGTATTCGATAAAACAAATTAATGATTCTTTTAAGCGAGCCCTAAAACAATCAAAAGAAATTTGGTTAACTTCTCAAGATCTTGGTTGTTATGGTCTTGATATCAAAACAAATCTTGTTGAACTACTAATCACTTTATTAAAAAATAAGGGCGAGTACAGGATAAGACTTGGAATGATGAATCCTAATCATTTCAAAAAAATACGATCAAAATTATTACCATTATTCGAAGACGTGCGATTATACAAATTTTTACACTTACCTGTTCAATCAGGTTCAAATAGCGTACTAAAAAAAATGAATCGTTTTTATACAATAAATGAATTTGAAGAAAGTATTAATTATATCAGAAAAATAATCCCTGAGATGTCTATTTCAACAGATCTAATTGTTGGTTTTCCCGGAGAAACAAAGGCTGATTTTGAAAAATCACTTGCTTTAATAAAAAAAGTAAAACCAAATATCCTAAATATTTCAAGATTTGGAAAAAGAAAGGGTACACTTGCAGAACAAATGCCAAATCAATTGACTGAAACCGAGAAAAAAGAAAGAAGTAGAGAGCTTTCCAAATTATCAAGACAAGTGTTCCTTGCGCGAAACCAATTGTTTGTTGGACAACGATTCAGGGCATTAGTTAGTGAAAAAGCTACAAAAAATGGTTTTATTGCTAGAACCAACAATTATTTGCCAGTATTAGTAGAAGAAGGATTTGGTAGTATGGTGGAACTTGAGGTAAAAGAGGCTTTTTCGCATTTTTTTAAAGGTAAAATCACCTCGAATAAATGATGCTTTTTAAACTTTTTTTAACAAAATAATTAGTATGCTAAAATTTATTTTTAACCGTGCGGTAGAAGAATACCAAAATAATATCAAAGTAATGTTTAGTTTTGGAGTTTTATTAGTATTTTTAGTTTTATTCGTCTTTTTTGAACAGTTCTTTGTTTCATCAGGAACAGTGTTTATTCTATTTAATGAATCGATACTAGCAATAGTTGGATTACTAGTTGGGATAATTTTTTTGTACTTTTTTTCGTTCTTTGTTTCGCTTACAATTTATTCGGTGCGACGAGATGTTCAATCGATGTCTTTTGACGAGTATTGGAATAATCTAATGAAAAAAGCGTCTCTGAAAATATTTGTGTTTTATTTGATTCTTGCAGTAATAATCTTTGTTTTATCTTGGATCGGATTATTTTTTGGAGTACAAGTAATTACTTCGATAATTTGTTTTGTTTTAGCAGCGATTCTAATGTACGTTCCACAAAGTATAATTCTTGATGAAGCTAATACAAGATTTGCAATACTTGAGAGTATTAATTTTTTCTTCAAAAATTTTGTGGTTAGTGCAGCAATAATAATAATTGGTTTTATTGTACTAACTGTTTTAGTAACAATTGAATTTTTGTTAGAACTAATAGGTCTGCCAGGGATGATTGTTTCACTAGTAATTATTTTGATTGTATTAGTTCCATTCCTTGAACAAATGAAGTCGTATGCTTTTGTTTTAAAATGTGATTTAATAAAACAACCAGAGGTTCACCAATCAAAAGTTAAACCAAAACCAAAAGTAAAAATCACTGCGGTTCGGTTGAGAGAACAATCAAAAAAAGGAAAAATTTAGTTCACTAATTTTTTCCAACAAATTCTATTAGCTTAACTTTTTTATCTAGTAATTCGTTTAGTTCTTTAATTGTATTAACTTTTCCAGTGAAACAGCATTTTCTTCCTGCTAGGCATTCTTCAAAGTCAAGTGTGTTTTGTGAGTAAATCTCTTTTCCCATCTGTTGGGAAAACCTTTCTCTTGCATTCTCTGAGGATAAACCAAATAATAAATCATCGCTGAAAGCTTTTGACAGTGTTTTGAAAACTCTTGAAGCACACTCCATTGTCTTAACATTTTCAAAGTCTTTACTGATTTCAAACAAGCTGGTTATTCCTATTGCTGTTTTAAATTCACCAACGTTAAATTCTTTCAGATAAGCTTTTTCTGTTAGTAACTCTTTTTTTATTATTTTGAGCTTTTCTATTTCTCTTGCAATTTCACTAATTGCAGTGTTTAAGTCGTCTTCGTTATTTCCTTTTATTTTTTCAAGATTGATATTAACGAATAAATCAATTCCTCTGGTTGGCGAGAATATTTTTTCACTGAGTGGAAAATACTCTTCACTAGTATTATTTAGAACCGTAAAGTTTTTTCCTTTTGTATTAATTAATTTCATAGAGTATTTTGAGTCAACACCTAAAACGCCTTTGGTTGTTTCCAGCAATTTATTTGATAAACTCCCTGCCATAACTTTGTGCTCAGAATTTTCTTCTAGCACAGACGAAGTAAATAATTCCATTGAAGTAGTAGTGTCATTTATTTGTAATAATTCACTTAATAGGCCAGCTACTTTTTTTATTTGTGAACTGTTTTTTAAAAAACTAGCACAAGCAAAAGTTAGTCCGTAGCTACTTGGAGGTAAATAAGAAAACTTTCTTTTCATAGTTAATTCTTTTATTGCTCTGCTAACTGTTTTTTCTAAAGTATTTTCTTTTTTTGCAATAATAGCTTGTGCAAAAGGTCTTTGTGAAAAACCAGTAATATCTTCAATAAAAACTGTTTTGTTAAAATGTAGTTCTCGAATCTTACTTGGAATATTAAGTAAAAGATTGTATTCCTTTGTTTGTGTGTAAGCATATGGTTCTAAAAGAATCTTTTTCTTTACTTCATATATTGGTTCACCAACTCGAGTATAGTGTTCGCGTATTTTTTCAAGACCATAAGTAATTAATTTAGCATTAACCATTTCTCTTATTAACGCGGTTGTAAGAAATTCTATTTTAGAATCTTTTATTTCATTTTCTACTTCAAGAGTTATCTTTTCCGCAACACTTCGAGAGATTTTTGTTTCTTTTAATAAAGAAGTTAGTATGTGTCCTCTATTAAAATTTTCAAGAGTTTCTTTTGATGTATGTACTTTTAACTTGCTAAAAGTTTCGTAAATCTTTCCTGCATTAGGATCAAGTTTTTTTAGTAGTTCAAGTGCTCTTTTTCTTAGTTCTGTTTCCTTTTTTGTATCCATTTCAGTTAATTCTTTGATAATCTTTGTTATTGTCCAAGTAGATGCGTTTGCTTCTTGTATTTCTTTAGCGATTAGATGGATTTTCTCTTGAATTAGCTCCATGGACTATTTTTCGGGGGAAATCATTAAATAAAGATGGAAGTGGTTGGGAAAACAAATTATAAATACTTGTTTGGTTTATTATGTTAATGGTGAGATTAGTTTTTTGAACTTTTAGGGGGGATTTGGTTTGACAGTAACACTTGACAAGATAGATCATATTATTTTAGAGGCTTTAATGCACGATGGGAGAGCAAGTTTTTCAGCGATTGCAAGAGAAACAAAACTAACAGATGTTGCAATAAAAAAGCGAGTAGAATCGTTAAAACGAAGAGGCGTTATCTCCGGAATCTCTGTTGACTTAAATTACAAAGCACTTGGTTACGAGAATCCTATTTTTGTTCAAATCAGAAGTGAAGTTTCAAAAAATAAAGATATTATAAAAAAGCTTCAGAGCATGGATTTTGTTTTAGATCTCTACCAAGTTCTTGGAGAGTATAATTTAATTGCAAAATTAATTGTTCCAAACCTTGAAACTGCAGAAAAGTTTATTTCTCAACTTGGTTTGATTGACGGAGTAATTGATCTCAAAACAATGGTTGTTCTCTCAGAAATAAAACAAAATACTACTCTTCCAAGTAAAACTTTGCAGAACAAGATTTGAAATAATCAAATTTTATTAATCTGTCGATTTCCTGCGTGGATTTATAATGATTTTTCTTTCTTTCTCTTTCATGCAACTAATTATTTCGGAGAAAGCGATTGCAGGAGAACGAATAGCATCTATTTTAGCAGATGATAGCGTACAACAAAAGTCTATTGCAGGTGCAAGGGTATTTGAATTCAATTGGAAGGGAGAAGAGGTTCGAGTAATTCCTCTAAGAGGACATATAAGTGATGTGGAATTTCCAAAAGAATATGCTAATTGGTCAGGTGTCCCCTTGGAAAAAGTTGTGACTGCACCAATCATTTACAACAAAAAAGAGTTTAGGATAATTGATTGTTTAAAAACTTCTGCAACAGAAGCAGATAAAATAATTATTGCTACCGATGCAGATCGCGAAGGAGAGTCTATTGGTCTTGAAGCATTAACCTATGTAAAACAAGGTAATCCAAAAATAGACGTCAAAAGAGCTTATTTTTCTGCAATTATTAAAGAAGATATTACAAAAGCATTCAGCGAACTAGAAAAATTCGATTATAATTTTGCTGATTCTGCAGATACAAGAAGAGAAATCGATCTTATTTGGGGTGCGGTGCTAACAAGATTTCTTTCACTTACTTCAGGACAACTAGGAAAAAGTTTCTTGAGCGTTGGGCGAGTGCAAACCCCAACACTAGCATTAGTTGTGAATCGAGAAAAAGAAAGAAATGCGTTTTTGAAAAAAAAGTATTGGGAGATCACTGCTGAATGTGAAAAAGACAAAAAATTCACTGCATCACACAAAGAAGACAAGTTTTGGGAAAAAGACAAAGCGATGCTAGTAATAAACAAAGATATTACTGAACTTATTGTAAAAAAAGTTGATAAAAAACAAAAAACTATAAAAAAGCCTGTTCCGTTTAACACAACAGAGTTTTTGAGTGCAGCAACAAGTATTAATATTTCTGCAGGAAAAGCGATGAGCTTGGCCGAATCATTGTACCAAAAAGGTTTCACATCATATCCAAGAACTGATAACAAAGCGTATCCTAAAAACCTCGATCTTTTAGCAATTGTAAACAAATTAGCTTCTGTTGATGAACTTGTGAGTGATGTAAAAAAAGTTTTGTCACAAGAAAAAATAGTTCCAAGTAAAGGAAAAGAAACAAAGGATCATCCTCCAATTTATCCTGTTGCTGCTGTAAAAAAACCAAGGTTAAGTACTGATGAATGGAAAGTGTATGAGTTAATTTGTAAAAGATTTTTAGCCACACTTTACACTGATGCAAAAACGGAAAATGTTTCTGTGCTAATGGAAGGAAAAGAAGAAGAGTTTGTTGCTAGAGGACAAGTTATACTTGAAGCAGGATGGAAAAGCATTTACACTTACAGCAAATTAAAAGAAGTGTTTTTACCAAAGCTCAAAAAAGATGATAAAGTATGCGTATCAAAGATAAACCTAAACGAAAAAGAAACGCAACCGCCTGGGCACTATAGTCAGGGTTCGTTAATCAAACTAATGGAAAAGCATAATCTTGGAACAAAATCAACTCGCCCCAATATTATCCAAAAATTATATTTTAGAAAATATATTTCTGGAAACAAAAGTATTGAAGCAAGCGAAATGGCTTTTGCAGTAATAAATTCGCTAGAAAATACGTGTGCTATTGTAACAAAACCCGAGATGACTGCACAAGTAGAAAAAGAAATGGATGAGGTTGCAGCCGGAAAGAAAAAGAAAAAAGAAGTTGTTGTTGATTCTTCAAGTAAGTTAAGTGACGTTCTAAAAACATTACAAAAAGAAAAAGATGCTATTAGGTTAGAGATTAGAAAATCAGTCCACTCAAACAATGTTCTTGCGCAATGCAAAAAATGTGGAGAAGGAGATTTAATTATTCGAAAAGGGAAGTCAGGTAAACGCTTTGTTGGTTGTAGTAGTTACCCTAGATGTAATAATTCGTATCCGTTGCCACAAAAGGGTACTTTGACTTCAACAGAAGAAGAATGTGCTGTGTGCAAATCGCCAATAATAAAAGTCAAGACACGTTCAGAATTCAAAATGTGTCTTGATATGAACTGTAAAACCAAAGATGCATGGAAATCAAAGTCAAAAAAGAAATAACTTATTACAAAATAGCTTTATTAAAAAATAGTTTTTTTTGGGATCGTGAATCCTGTAAAGAATCAGATTAGCCTGGTGAGCCTATCCACAATCCCATTTTCCTCAAAATTTTTTTTATCAACTCTCTTAACTACCGCCTCCACAATATTATAATATTAGTATGATTTTAGTCTTAATAAGTATTCATGGCTCGTAAATGTAACAAAAGATACATTTAAAAACGAGAAGCTGTATATTTAAGTTAGCTAAGACATTTTTTTAACGGGGGGTGTTTCTATGGCCCAGAAAATGAAGATAGATGATGAAATAAGATTAAACGTTCTAAAAGCGTTACAAGAGAAGGGTAGTACACAACCCAACCTTAGAAGGATCAAAAGTAAGACAAAATATCACTTAGCAACAGTAAAGAGCTCTATTGATTTTCTTCAAAAAGAAGGCGTATTAAAGGGATTTGGACCCAAAATCGCTTTTTGGAAGCTAGGATACAAGCTTGAAGCTGTTGAATTATTACAGATAGATTTCTCAAAAACAATTGCTGTAGAAAAATATTTAGAAGCAGTTAGAAGCGATCCGCATATATATGCATTTAATTCAATAATGGGTTCTGGAAATTTTAACGTAATGAGTACTCAATTCTACAAAGATGTGGAATCATATCATAAAAATTTGCAAGAACGTTACGTTACAAAACTAAAAGAGTATTATGATGTGGTTAAGGATCGGCAAGTATTTTATTTAACTGAACCTACATTTAAACGAGCTTCAAGAACTGACGCAGTTATTGAGGTTTGGAGACAAGAAGCTGGTCTAGACTAGTGTATCTTTTGAGGCGTTAAAAATGGAAATCGAATTACAACTCAATAAAACTATTGAAGAAAATGCTACGCTTTATTTTGAAAAATCCAAAAAAGCTAAGAAAAAGATTCTTGGAATACAAAAAGCAGTTATTGCACAAAACAAAAAAAGAGAAAAAGATAAGCCAATTGTTAAAAAAGCGAGTGTGAGAAAGAAAAGGTGGTTTGAAAAGTATCGCTGGTTTTTTACTAGTGATGGTTTTTTGGTTGTTGGCGGAAAGAATGCACAGCAAAACGAAGAAATCGTAAAAAAGCAAATGAAAAAAGAAGATTTGTATTTCCACGCAGAAGTATATGGCGCACCACATTGTTTTATACAAGTAAAAGACGCGCGAGGAAGAATAAAGACTGTTCCGGAACAATCAATGAAGGAAGCTGCCGAGTTCGCAGTAACTTTTTCAAAAGCATTTGAACAAAAACTTTCTCAAGCGGATGCGTACAACGTTAAACCAGAACAGGTTTCAAAAAAAGCACCGAGTGGGCAATCAATGGGAACAGGAGCATTCATGATTTATGGTGAACGAAACTGGTTCAAAAACTCGGCTGTTAACTGTGCAATTGGTTACCACCAAAAAGAAAAAATTTTGATGGCTGGGCCAGTAACTGCAGTGAGAAAAAAATGTATTCGCGTTTTCGAATTAAAACAAGGTAATACCGAAAAGAACCAAATGGCAAAAGAACTACAAAAAAAGTTTAAAGACAAAGGACTTGCTTTCACAAACAGTGAAATTCTTTCACTCTTGCCAAATGGTAGTTTTGATATTGTTTAAATATAGCATAGACTAAAAAGAATTTTGAATTAATATATTGATATGGAAGTTGAAATTAAAGTTAAGTGTGATGAGTCTGAATTTGATCGTATCCGCCAAAAGATTACTGAGTTGGGCGGGACAAAAGCAAATGAAAAAAGACAAAAAGATCAGTATTATAATCTTCCTCAAAAAGATTTGAGAGGAACTCGAGAATATATTAGAGTTCGAGATGAGGGGGATGAGACGGTACTCGCTTTTCATAGAAATATTTCAGATGGCTTAACTCACGAATATGAAACAAGTGTTGGAAATAAAGAAATGCTCGGTATAATACTTGAAAATTTTGGCTTAACTAAACTTGGTTTAATTGATAAGTATCGTGAAAAATTTTTGTTAAATGAATTTGAGATATGTTTGGATAAAGTCAAAGATATAGGTACTATTGTTGAAATTGAAACAGACGGAAATAAACAGAATTGGGAAGAAAAACAAAAGTCGTGTATTGAATTATTAACCAAACTCGGTTTGAGTAAAAATAAACAATCAAAAGAATATTTATGCGATATTGCAACGAGAAAATAAGCTTTTTTTTGTTACCATGGCTCTAAAAAGTTTTCTTCTGTAAACATAGTATGGAAGAAATTAAACTAGGAAAGTACAAGCATTTCAAAGGAGCAATTCACGAAGTAATTGGGGTTGCAAAACACTCTGAAACACTTGAAGAGTACGCAGTCTACAAGCACGAGGGTGGATTGTGGATAAGGCCAAAAGAAATGTTTTTAGAAACCATCGAACGCGATGGTAAAAAAATGAAGCGTTTTGAATTTGTTGAATAATTAGTATTATTTAACTATTGGATAACTAATTGATTATGAACCTGATTGAAAAAATACGAAAAGAAGCCCAAGATTATTTTATTGGTGCAAATGGATGTCATGCCTGGGATCATACTGAAAGGGTTATTTCTAATTGTTTGCATATTGGAAAAAAAGAAAATGCAGATCTAGAAATTTTAGAAATTGCAACAATCTTGCACGATATAAAGAAGCCAGAAGAAATGCAATTAAAAGGTGCGATTTGTCATGCAGTAGAAGCTGCAAAAGAATCAAGAAAGATTCTTGAAAAGTTTTCTTTTCCTGAAGAAAAAATAGACAAGATTTGTCATTGCATTGAATCTCATCGAAACAAAAACGAAATAGTTCCTAACTCATTAGAAGCGAAAATACTTTTTGATGCAGACAAACTTGATAGCTTGGGTGCGATTGGTGTTGGAAGATTATTTATGTTTGCAAGTGTAATTGGAGCTCGATTGCATAATAAAGATGTGGATCTTGAAAATACAACAGAATATTCGAGTGAAGATACAGCATATCGTGAATTTTTGGCAGCTAATATTAAACTAAAAGATAAAATGCTTACTAATGAAGGCAAAAGAATGGCTCAAGAAAGACATGATTTTATGATTAGTTTTTTTGATAGAATAAATAAAGAAGTTGATGGTGAACTTTGATATTGTTTAAATTTTTCTTTTACCAACCTTTCGGTCTAAATAACTTGCACTTTTAGCAATATTTGCAAGTGCTTTTTCTCTACTTGTTGTGCCTGCTTTGTATTCGGCGCGGATTAAACTTTCAATAACTTCGACACCATACCGCTGTTTGAGCACATTCTCTCTGCCCTCAGGAGCAAATGGTTTTCGAAATCTTATTTTTGGAGACATACGAAAATTATATTTGGATAGTTATTAAGAGTATCTTTTTAATTGTTTTTTAAGGCAATTACATAAAGGGTGTTAGATTGAGCGAAATTATTTTACAAGTACAGGATCCAGATCCTACTCATGTTGGTAGAAACATCGTTACGCTTGACAAACAAACAAAGATTTCGCTTGGAATTACTTCTGGAGACATAGTAGAAATTGAAGGGTCTAAGAAAACAGCTGCAATTGTGTGGCCTGCTCGTACAGAAGATGATGGTAGACAAGTTATCCGAATGGATTCGTTTATTAGGCACAATGCAGGCGTAGCACTTGGAGAGAGAGTAAAAGTTAGCAAAGGACAACCAAAAGAAGCAAAAAGAGTTACGCTAGCACCAATAGAAGAAGTTAGAATTATAGCATCCGGTTACGAGCGAATTCTAAAAAAAGGTTTTTTGGGTCGACCACTAACAATTGGAGACAATGTGTGGGTTAGTGTATTTGGTTCAGGTTTTATTTATCGTGTTGTTGACACACAACCAAGAGCAATAGTAAAAGTAACTGACGCAACAGTATTTGCGTTAAAAGAAAAACCAGTTGCGGACGCACTTGAAGGAATTCCGCGAGTAGCTTATGAAGATATTGGTGGTCTTGGTGAACAAGTAAAAAAAGTTCGCGAAATGGTTGAATTACCAATGAAGCACCCAGAGTTATTTCAAAAACTTGGTGTCGTTCCTCCAAAAGGAATTTTGATGCATGGTCCTCCAGGAACAGGAAAAACACTGCTAGCAAAAGCAGTTGCAAACGAAGCACAAGTACACTTCATTTCAATTTCTGCACCCGAAGTAATGGGAAAGTTTGTTGGAGAAGCAGAAGAGCGAGTA